>ERZ795053.2798-NODE-2798-length-20538-cov-8.579505_pt1 | contig 20538 bp, 25 predicted proteins | sample MGYA00375137_ERZ795053 | MGnify/ENA primary metagenome ERZ795053 (study PRJEB30182, sample SAMN05720284) | activated sludge metagenome | isolation source: Anaerobic digester | place: Hong Kong | collected 2014-12-17 ...
GTCGAGGGTTGACGGGCCATCGGTCGATCCCGTCTGCTTGCGCCGGCGAACGAGCGGCGAGGCATCATGGCAATGTCGGACGACGAGGCACCTTCGGCCGAAGCAGAGGCTCCGGGGCCGCGGCGCGATCCCGTGCGCCGCTGGACCGTCATCGTCGCCGGGTTTCTCCTGTTGCTGCTCGCGCTCCAGATCGCGAGCGACCGCACCGCGCCGGTGACCTCGATCGCCACGATCGAGGGGCTGGTGCTGCCGATCTCGTCGCGGGTTTCCGGAGAGCTGAGAACGGTATCGGTCGGCGACGACGAGACCGTCGAGGCCGGCGCAATGCTGGCGGAGATCGACCCGACGCCGTTCCGGCTCGCGGTGGAGGCGGCGGAGGCGGATCTCGCGCAGGCGGGGCAGTCGATCGGCGCCTCGACCGCCCAGGTGGCGGCGGCGCAGGCGAAGCTCGCCGAGGCGACGGCGGCGCTGGCGAATACCCGCGCCCGGGCCGAGCGCACGCTGGCCCTGGTCGAGCGCGGCGTCGTGCCGGCGGCCCGCGGCGACGAGGCGGCCGCGTCGGTCGCGACGGGCGAGGCGGAGGTGGCGGCCGCGGAGGCCTCCCTGCGCCAGGCCGAGGAGGCGCTGGGACCGCAGGGCGGGGACAACCCCCAGCTGCGCGCGGCCCAGGCGGCGCTGGACACGGCGCAATTCAACCTGAGCCAGACGCGCATCCTGGCACCGACGCGCGGCCGCGTGGTGAACCTGAGCCTCGGGCCGGGGGAGACGGCAAATCAGGGGCAGCCGCTCCTCACCATGATCGACCTGCGCGGGGGCTGGGTCGTGGCCTGGTTCCGCGAGAACCAGCTCGGCAACATGCGGGTCGGCGACGCGGCCGAGATCGCGCTCGACGTCATGCCCGGCCGGATCTGGCCGGCGCGCGTCGTCTCCTTCTCGCTCGGCATCAACACCGTGAACCAGGCCGCGCCGCCGGGCGGGCTGATCGACATTCCGCGGCAGGACAGCTGGCTGAGCGAGCCGCAGCGTTTCGCGGTGCGGCTGGAGTTCGATCCGCCGGACGCGCTGCCCCCGCAGGTCCGCCTCGGATCCCAGGCGACGGTCATGGTCTATACCGAGCATACCGCGCGGCTGCGCTGGCTCTGGGCCGCCGACATTCGGGCCCGGGCGCTGCTGTCCTATGTCTATTGAGCCATCCCATTCCGGGCAGGTGCTGCGTGTCGCCCTGGTCGCGCCCCTCGTCTACGCTGCGGCGGTGGGGCTCGGGGTGACGCTGCCCTTCGTCGCGCCGATGCTGTTCGCGACCCTTGCGCTGCAGCTCACCGTGCTGCCGCCCTTCAAGAACGTCGTCCTGCTCGCCCTGCTGCTGGTCCTGCTGCCCTTTGCCTTCTCCGGCGTGGCCGGCGTGCTGAACCAGTATCCCTATCTGCTGGTCGGCTTCGTCGGGCTGGTGCTCTTCCATGCCTTCCGCCTGCAGGCGGTGCCGAAGACGGCAATAATAGGCATGCTGCTCCAGACCTTCGCGATCATGCTGCCGATCATCACCGGCGCCTTCGACCTGGCGGGAGAGGCGGCGTCCCATACCTTCGCGACGAACGGGGTTCTGGCGGTGGCGGGGATCTATGTCGCCTTCGCCCTGTTCCCCGCCGATGAGGGGGCCAGGCAGGTGCCCGAGCCGCCGGCGGCGGGCGACGCGCTGGCGCGGTCGCGCGACGCGGCGGTCGCGACCCTAGTGATGCTGCCGGCCTTCACCCTGCTTCTCGCCTTCAACTTGATCTCCGCGATGCGCGTCCTTTTCACCATCGCGATCGTGCTCACGTCGCTGAACCGGCGGGACGTCCGGGCGACCGGCGCCGAGCGGATCCTGGGGACGCTGATGGCCGGCGCCGTGGCCCTGGCGGCGACGGCGCTCTTCGCGATCTGGCCGGCACCCGCCGCGGCGGTGGTGGCCATGGCCTTCCTGGGCCTGCTGGTGGTGCCCCATGCCTTCAGGGGCGAGCGTCGGGGCGCCGTGGCGCTGGCGGTGCCGATGGTCTGGGTGCTTGTCGGGGTGGCCTCCGAGAGCGCGATGTCCAAGACCGTGGAATGGTGCCTCTATTCGATGATCGGGGTGCTCTACGCCATCTGGGCCCGGGCGCTGATCCTGAGGCTCCTGGGCTGGGCGCGCCAGCCACGGGTTCTGGCCGCATAGGCTGCCGGTGGGCAATTCGCCGGTTCGGGCTGTCCCGGTCCGGTCGACCCGACCGGGGGCGGGGTCAACGGGCGGCTCGACGGCCGTCAGGTCTCCGGCGGTGACGCGCCGGGTGTCGTGCGACGGGCCTGCACGCCGTCTTCGGTGACGATGACGTCGAGCGGGATGTCGTGGGGCTGCGGGAAGATGGTGGCGAGCCGTGCGGATTGCAGCCCGATCCCGATGCTGAAGGGCCTCGGCGCGAGGGCAGCCAGGGTGCGGTCGAAGTAGCCGCCGCCGTAGCCGAGGCGGTAGCAATCCCCGTCCCAGCCCATGACCGGCGCGAAGGTGATGCCCGGGATCAGGGCCTGCGCCTCGCCGGGCGGGACGGGGATGTTCCAGTCGCCGCGCACCATGCGGGTCTCGGGGGTCCAGCGGCGGAAGACCAGCGGCGCGGCCTTCACCTCGACGATCGGAAGCGCGACGGTCACCCCCGAGGCGCAAAGCTCGGCCATCAGCGGGCGCAGGTCGGGCTCGCCCTTGATCGGCCAGAAGGCGGAGAGGACCGGGGGCTTCGCGCCGTCGAAGCGTTCCGCGAGCAGGCGGCGCAGATGTCCCGCCAGCGCCTCGCCGACGCGCCGGCGCGCCTCCACGGAAAGGGCCTGGCGCTCGTTCCGCAGGCGCGTGCGCTCGGCACGCCGCCAGCGCGCCACGTCGCGGGCCTGTTCGGGATCCACGGCGAGCGGGTCGAAGTAATCGGGCGCGACTTCGCCCGCGAGGCAGGGCGAGGAGGCGTATCGGGCGGGCATGTCCCTCTCGTCTGCGGTCATGCCATGCTTCCTTCGCGGAGCGCGGTCTGCGCGAGCAGTGAGGCGGCCTCTTCGGCCATGCGGCTCAGCCTTTCGCCGGCCGGGACAATGTCCGGGATGCGCCCGGCGCCCTTGCCGGCGAAGAGCGCCATCGCCTCCAGGTCGCCCTCGGTCGTGCGCAGGGGCGAATCCGTGCTGAAGCGCAGGCGGGGCTGGTCGCCGTCCCGGGCGATCGCCTCCCTCGGAAGGCCCTCGGGATCATGGTCGAACAGCCGGTCGCCGAGAGCCGCCGTGACGCTGTTGCGCAGCACGCGCACCGCCGCGCCGCGGGGCCAGTTCAGCACGAAGACATCGGTCAGCACGGTATCCGATCCCGTCGCCGCGACGATGCGGCGCTTGTGATAGGCATGCGCGAAGGATTCGTCGGTCGCAAGCAAGGCGGTGCCGCATTGGACGCCCGAGGCGCCCAGGGCCAGCGCCGCGGCCAGCCCCGTGCCATCGGTGATGCCGCCCGAGATGACGACCGGCAGGCGGGTTTCGGACCGCACCTCCTGCGCGAAATCGAAGGCGGCGGTCCGGCCGTGCACATGGCCGCCCGCCTCGATCCCCTGGGCGATGAGCACATCGGCGCCGGCGGCCTCGGCTTCGCGCGCCGCATTCTGCGTGCCGATCTGGTGCAGGACGAGGCAGCCCGCGGCCTTCACCCGCTCGACCACCGCCGGCACCACGTCCCAGAAGAACGAGAAGGCGCCGACGCCGAGATCGAGGCAGCGCGCGACCTGCGCCTCAAGTAGCGTCGGATCCGTGGCGGCGGGAATCAGGTTGACCGCGAAGGGGCGGTCGGTGGCGGCGCGCAGGGCGCGGACTTCGGCCGCGATCAGATCGGGGGATTCGCGCACCATGCCGAGCGTCGGATAGCCGCCGGCCCCGGCCACGGCGGCGGCAAGCTCCCAGCGGGACACGCCTCCCATGCCGGCCAAGAGGATCGGGAGGTCGCAGCCGAGCAGGTCGCAGAGCGGGGTCCGGAGCAGGGCCCGGTCGGCAGGGGTCACGATGCGCCCTCTCGCTCGGACGGGCGGCGGCTGCGGCGGGGCCCCCGGTGGGTGGCTGCGCGGGGCGCGAGGCATTGCGCGGCCATGGCTCAGTCGCCCCCCATGAGGTCGAGCGCCTTCAGCGAATGGGCATAGGCCGCCCCCGCGCGCATTTCGGCGGCGACCCAGATCGCCTCCATGATCTGTTCGTCCGTGGCATCCGCCCGGCGCGCGGCCTTCACATGGCCCTCGATGCACCAGGGGCATTGCGTGGCATGGGCCACCGCCACGGCGATCAGCTGCTTGGTCAGGGGGTCGAGGGCGCCCTCGGAGAAGACGGCCTTCGAGAAGGCGCGGAACGCATCCTCGGTCGCGGGCGCGAGCGCGCGGCGGCGCTCCATCATCTCGCGGGTGGGCTTGGGCAGGCGCAGGTCAGCCATCGGACCGGACCCCGCCCTCGAACAGCGGGAAGAGCACGTCGTTTTCCAGCCGCATGTGCTCGGTCAGGTCGTCGATGAATTCCCCGAGGCCGGAATAGAGCGTCGTCCAGGTGCTGCAGGCGCCGTCCGGCAGGTGCAGGTCCCGGGTCAGGCGGCGGATTTCGGCGACCTCGCGCGCATGGTCGTCGTGGTCGGCCCGCATCGCCGCGATCGGGTGCTCGATGCCGGGCCTGCCGCCGCCGCGGATCGCGGGGAAGAGGATCAACTCCTCCTTCTTCATATGCACTTCCATCTCGCCGATCATCCGGCCGAGAAGACCGGAGAGGCCCTCGGGGACATGCCGGTCGTCCACATGCAGATCCTCGATCATCTCCGCCATCTTGAACAATGTGGGAAGCTGCTGGCGATGGCGCGCGTGATAGCGGGTCTCGATGTAGCGGGTGAGCGCCGCGGCATCGTCGATCGGGACGTCGCTGGTCATGGGTCCATCCTTACTGGCGCAGGCGCGTTGCGGTCCGGCGTCCCGTGCCGTCGTCGCGGGTCTCGTGATTTCGTCCTTGCGGATCAGCCTATGCCGGTTAATAAGTACTGTAAATACCGATTCAGGGCGGGAGCAGGGTGACCATGCGCCTCACATCCTTCACCGACTACGGGCTGCGCATGCTGATGCGCATGGCGAGCGATCCGGGGCGCGCCTATTCCAGCGCCGAACTGGCGGACGAGTTCTGCCTGTCGCGCAACCATCTCGCCAAGATCATGCAGCGCCTCGCCCGCGAAGGGCTGATCGAGACCCGCAGGGGCGGTGGCGGCGGCGCGGTCCTCGCCAGGCCAGCCAGCGAGATCCGCCTCGGCGCCGTCGTCCGGCTCCTGGAGGAGGGGCAGGCGCTGGTTGAATGCTTCAACGTCGACGGCGGCGATTGCACCATCGACGGGCAATGCCGGCTGAAGGCGCGTCTTCGCTCCGCCGAGGCGGCGTTCCTGACCGATCTCGATCGCTCGACCCTGGCCGACATCGCGCTGAAACCCGCCCGGGCGGCCTGAACCTGCGAGGCACGAAAAAGAGATGATCGCGACGCTGACACTCCGGGAAAGGCGCATCGGCCTTGGCCTTTCGATCCTGCTGGCCCTGATCGGCCTGGCCATGGCGGCGCTGGCGCGGCAGGGGCCCATGGCCGTTCACGGCGCGATGGCGCTCGTCCTGGGGCTGGGGCTCGTCTTCCTGATCGGCGGCGCGCTCTACGACCATCCCGAGCAGGGGCGCGAGCGGCTCGCCCGCTACTACGATGCGCCGACGCGCTTCGGCATCATCATGGCGCTGTTCTGGGGGGTGATCGGCATGGGGGTCGGCGTCTGGGTCGCCGCGCTCATGTACTGGCCCGAGGCGACGCCGCTCTGGCCGGCGACGAGCTTCGGCCGCCTGCGGCCCGTGCATACTTCCGGGGTGATCTTCGGATTCGGGGGCAACGCGCTGATCGCGACCTCCTTCTATGTGCTCCAGCGCACCTCGCGGGCGCGGCTGGCCGATTCCGTCAGCCCCTGGTTCGTGCTGATCGGGTACAACCTCTTCTGCCTCTGGGCCGCGAGCGGCTACCTGATGGGTTCCACCCAGTCGAAGGAATACGCCGAGCCGGAATGGTATGCCGACATCTGGCTCGTCGTGGTCTGGCTGACCTATTTCGCGCTCTACATCCGCACGCTGGCGCGCCGGGCCGAGCCGCATATCTACGTGGCCAACTGGTATTACATGGCCTTCATCCTGGTCGTGGCGATGCTGCACATCGTCAACAACCTCGCGCTGCCGGTCAGCTGGACCGAGGCCGAGAGCTTCCCGGTCTGGTCCGGCGTGCAGGACGCCATGATCCAGTGGTGGTACGGGCACAATGCCGTGGCCTTCCTGCTGACCGCCGGCTTTCTCGGGATGCTCTACTACTTCCTGCCGGTGCGGGCGCAGCGGCCGATCTGGTCCTATCGCCTGTCGATCCTGAGCTTCTGGGGCATCGTCTTCTTCTACATGTGGGCCGGCTCGCACCACCTGCACTACACCGCGCTGCCCTATTGGGTGCAGACGCTGGGCATGACCTTCTCGGTCATGCTGCTGGTGCCGTCCTGGGCCTCGGCCGGCAATGCGCTCGCCACCCTGAACGGCGCCTGGCACAAGGTGCGCGACGACGCGACCCTGCGCTTCATGTTCGTGGCAGCGGTCTTCTACGGCCTGTCCACCTTCGAAGGCTCGTTCATGGCCATCCGCCCGGTCAATTCGCTCAGCCATTACACCGACTGGACGGTGGGCCATGTCCATTCCGGCACGCTCGGCTGGGTGGCGATGATCGTCTTCGGCGCGATCTACACACTGGTGCCGAAGCTCTCGGGACGCGACAGCATGGCCTGGCCGCAGGCGGTGGAATGGCACTTCTGGCTCGCCGTCGCAGGCACGCTCGTCTACGTGGTCGCGCTCTGGAACGCCGGCATCACGCAAGGGCTGATGTGGCGCGCCTATGACGCGAACGGCGCGCTCTCCTACAGCTTCATCGAATCGGTCGAGGCGATGCGGCCCTATTACGCCGCCCGCACGCTCGGCGGCGCGCTGTTCCTCACCGGCCTCGTCATCTGCGTGCTGAACTGCCGGGCGACGATGCGCGCCGCGGGCAGCCAGGCCGACAGCGCCGACCGGCCGCTCGCGGCCCATCCGGCGGAGTGAGATCATGCTGAAGCTGCACTACAACCTGGAAAAAATCTCCATGGGGCTGGTCGGGGCGATCATCGTCGTGGCCTCGGTGGGCGGGATGGTCGAGATCGCGCCGCTCTTCACCATCGAGGAGACCGTGGAGATCCCCGACGACCTGCGCCCCTACACGCCGCTCGAGCTCGCCGGGCGCGAGATCTACATGCGCGAGGGCTGCTACGCCTGCCATTCCCAGATGATCCGCAGCCTCGCCGACGAGATCGACCGCTACGGCCCCTATTCGCTGGCCGCCGAGAGCGCCTACGACCACCCGATGCTCTGGGGGTCGAAGCGCACGGGGCCCGATCTCGCCCGCGTGGGCGGCAAGTATTCCGACGACTGGCATGTGGCGCATCTGATGGATCCGCGCGAGGTCATCCCGGTCTCGATCATGCCGGCCTATCCCTGGCTGACCCGCTCCCTCGACACGCGGCTGCTCGAGCCGAGCCTCGCCACCCTGGCCCGGCTGGGCGTGCCCTATGACGAAGCGATGATCGAGAATGCGGAGGCCGATGCGCTGGCCCAGAGCCAGCCGGAGTCGGACGGCGCCGCAGCGGTGCAGGAGCGGTACGGCGAAGACGTGGCGGTTCGCGCCTTCGACGACGATCCCGCCCGGCTGACGGAGATGGATGCGGTCGTCGCCTATCTGCAGTCGCTCGGCACGCTGACCGACGCCGCCCATGCGCGGCTGGCGGAGGGCGCGCAATGAGCCACGAGACGCTGGTGCTGACCGCGAAGGTCTTCGGGCCGATCTGGATGGGCGGCTTCCTCCTGATCGTGCTGATCCGCAGCTACAACCCGCGGCGGCGTGCCGAACAGGAGCGCATCGCGCGCTCCATCCTCGCCGCCGACAGCGCCGAGGAACGCCCATGACGACGGATCCGAAGGCGCATCCCGGGGGCCATCACCATTCGGGCGAGCCCGAGGTCGACCCGGTGACCGGATACGACACCACCGGCCACGAATGGGGCGGGATCAAGGAGCTGAACACGCCCTTCCCGCGGATCGCGCTGGTCGCGCTGGCGCTGACCTTCGCCTATGCGGTCGTGGCCTGGATCCTGCTGCCGGCCTGGCCGCTGGGGCGCGACTATACCCATGGGCTGCTCGACCTGGACCAGGGCGAGGTCGCCGTGGCCGGCTACCGCGAGCTTTCCGGCATGCGCGAGGGCTGGCTCTCGCGCTTCGATGCCCCCGATTTCGCGGCGCTGGAGCAGGACGCCGATCTCATGGCGGCCGCGATGCCGGCCGCACACCGGCTCTTCCGGGACAATTGCGCCGTCTGCCACGGCATGACCGGGGGCGGCGGGCCGGGATTTCCCGTGCTCGCCGACGGCTACTGGCTCTGGGGCGGCACGCCCGAGGACATCGCCGAGACCCTGTCGGTGGGCATCAACAGCGAGCATCCCGACACCCGCTATGCCGAGATGCCGGTCTTCGACTGGCTGGAGCGGGCGGACCGCACGACCCTGGCGGAATATGTCGCGGGGCTGCCCGCGGGAGGCGCCGATCCCGAGAGCCCGGCCGGCATGCTCTTCGAGGAGAACTGCGCCGCATGCCATGGCGAGGGCGGCGAGGGCGGGCTCCTGAACGGCGCGCCCTCCCTGACCGATGCGTCGGTGATCTACGGCCAGGATGCCGCCACGGTGGAGCAGACCCTTCGGCACGGGCGCATGGGCGTCATGCCCTATTGGTCCGATCGCCTGAGCGCGGCCGAGATCAACCTCCTGGCGCTCTATGTCTCCCGGTTCGCCTCCGGCGCCGAGGAGGCCGCGCCGTGAGCGCCGCCGTCCAGAAGCGGCTCGCCCTGATCGGCGCATTCGCCGCGCTGACGCTCGTCCTCGCCGCGAATGCGCATCTTCTCGCGGTCGCCTTCCACTCGCAGCCGGCTTGCGTCGCTACGGAGGGAACCGCCATGCCTGCAAGACGCGCCTGCTAGGAGCCCTGGCTCATGCTCGAACCGCTTCCGACCCTCCGCCAGCCCCAGCGGCCCGCCACGACCCTGGCGCGCGGCCTGCCGGCGGATGCCGCGCTCGACTGGCTCGCCGCCGGCTGGCGCGACCTGCGCGCCGCGCCGAGGCCGAGCCTCGTCTACGGCGCCTTCCTGGTGCTGGTCTCCTATGCCGTGCTCGGGGGGCTCTGGGCGACGGGGCTCCTGCATCTGGCGCTGCCCGCGATCTCCGGCTTCCTGATCGTCGGCCCGTTCCTGGCGATCGGCCTCTACGAGCAGAGCCGCCGCCGCGAGATGGGCGAGAGCGCGACGCTGGCGCAGATGATCCTGGCGCGCCCGGCCTCCGGGGCGCAGCTGGCCTATGCCGGCCTCCTGCTCGGCCTCCTCGTGCTCTTCTGGCTTCGCGCCGCGGACCTGCTCTATGCGCTCTTCTTCGGGATGGCGCCCTATCCGGGCGGGGGCGACGCGCTCGTCAACGTGCTGACCACGGGCAGCGGCTGGGGGTTGCTGGTCGTCGGCACCGTGGTGGGCGGGCTCTTCGCCGCCTTCGCCTTCGCGCTCAGCCTGTTCTCGGTGCCGATGCTGATGGTCGAGCGGCGGGACGCCCTCACGGCCATGGGCCTCAGCTTCGCGATGACCACCCACAACCTCGCGCCCTGCCTCGCATGGGGGGCGATCATCGCCGCCGGCATGGGCCTCGCCGCCGCCACCGGGCTTCTGGCACTGGTGGTGGTGTTCCCGGTCCTCGGGCACGGCACCTGGCACGCCTGGCGCGCGATCGGCGGAGCGGCGCCATGACGGCGCTCTACGTGCTCGTTCCGGTCTCGATCGGCATGGGGCTCGTCGGCCTCGCGGCCTTCTTCTGGGCCATGCGCCACGACCAGTTCGAAGACCTCCAGGGCAACGCCTGGCGCGTGCTCGCAACGCCCGAGGCCCGATTCATGGAAGGAACGCCCGATGAACGACTGGCTGCTCACGCTGAAGACAGCGACACCGCAGGAGGGCTATGAGCTGGCGGTCAGGATGGCGCGCGTCGCCGTCAGGATGACCCAGCCCGATGCCGGGGTCCGCGACCGGCTGCGGCCGGTCTATGCCGAGAACGCCGATGGCCTCATCGCCTCGAGCCAGGTGGTCGCGACGCATTTCGCCACCGTGGCCGCGGCCAACGGCTACTGGAGGGGCGCCGATGGGCGGGATTGAGCGGGACGGCGAGGGCTTCGTGGTCCCGGCCGGGACGCTCGCGGAGGCCTTCGGCGTGAGCGAGGAGGAGATCCGGGAGAAGATGCGCGACGAGAAGATCACCTCGCGATCCGAGATCGGCGTGGGCGAGGACGAGGGCCTCTGGCGGCTGACCTTCATCTACGGGGATCGCGCCTGCCGGTTCATCGTCGACGGGACCGGCAGGATCCTCAAGCGCGCGGGCTTCCCGATCCGTACCACACCCAAGGCCCCGTTCCGGAAGGAGGGCCTGCCGCGCGGCTGACCGCACGAGCGCCGATCCCGCCGGCGCCAATGTGATGCACCGCTGCCGGACGGCGCGCACCTCTGCCCCGATCCTCCCCGAAAGGACCCTGGATCCCATCCCTTTCCGGTTTGATTGGTCCTGAGCCTGGAGCAGGGCCCTCGCCGTCGCGGCATGCGCCGTGCAGGAGATGGCGGTACTCGGCATACGCCCGATGACGCGCGCCATCCGCCCCACGTTGCACGTGCAGAGGCGCGCGGATATGGCGATGCCGAACGAAGTGATCGCGCGAGCCATCAAGATTTCGCTCGCGACAGGCCAAGCGGGCTCCCCCGCCACCGGTAGCTCCTTCCGGAGGCCTTACTCCTTTGTGGCCTTCTTCGCGGCGTGGTGAATGCGGCTATCCGCCCGCGCCTTCAGCTTGAAGTAAATCTTGTTTTATGCCTCGCGCACTTCGTCCCGCTTGCGCTGGGCCGTCGCGAGTTCGGCTGTCTCCTCGTGCGTCAGATGATCTTTCCATGCCATCCAGCTTGGATGCCGTTTCTCGGCATGTTCTGCAAGCCGGTCTCATGCCTATTGGTGTACGCATTTCATTGGCGTACAAATCGCGCTGGTCGATGCATGGTCCATCGGGAGCGACGAGCGCACCCGGCGCGAGCCGGGCGGCCCCGGCGCATCTGAGGGTGATACGACGGATAACGATCTGATCGGTCCCGCCATCCGGATCCTCCAATTGGCGGTCAGTGCTGCGATACTGATCACCGCCAGCCGGAGGAAGTCAGGCTCGGGGGACGGGCGAAAGCCCGGCCTCCATATCGAAAAATAGCGCGGCACCCCCCGTCGCGCAGGACGGAGGCACGGATGGACATCCTGCAGATCATCCTAGGCGTCGCAAATCTGGCGCTCCTGGTGCTGATCTATCGCCGCATGAACTGATCGCACCGCCGCGGGCGCCCCGTGTGCCCGCGGCTTCGCCCGGCGCCGCGCCCGCGCGATCGCGGTGCCCTCGTCGGCATCCGCCAGCACGCAGCGCCCGGCTGCGTTGCGATAGGCGTCCTGGCCCGCCGTGATCGTGTCGCCGGAAAGCCCGGTTTCCGTCGTGGCCTCGGTGATTGCGGTGGTGTTCGCGCCGCCCGGCAGCGAAGGTGTCTCGGTGATCTCGATGCGCCCAGCGAGCCGCAAGGAGAGGAGGATGCTGTGAGCCCCAAGAGAGCGATCAACGACGAAGAGGATGCCCGGATTCAGCGAATGATCGCAGGCGACCCGGACGCCCCCGAAGCGACGGATGAGCAGATCGCCCAGAAGAAGCCATTCGCCGAGGCTTTTCCCGAGCTGGCCGAAGCTATGCGGCGAAACCAGGGCGGGCGGCGGAAGTCCGCCAACCCCAAGGTCGTTATTTCGCTGCGCCTCGACTCCGAGGTGTCGGAAAAGATCAGGGCAACCGGCCCCGGCTGGCAGAGCCTCATCAATGAGGCATCGAAGAAGGCGCGCGTGTGAGGCCGGATGGAGCAACCGCAGTGAAGAAGGAGCGCATCGTGATGCCGGCTGATCCCGACGACCCCGAGGACTTCGATGTCAGCGTCGAGGCGCTGGACCGTGCGCAGCGTGCCCAGCTGATCCGCCGGACCCGCACCCGCCTCGCCCTGTCCCAGGCCGAATTTGCCGCCCGGTTCCACGTGCCGGTCGGCACGCTCCGCGACTGGGAGCAGGCCCGGGCCACCGCGCCGGACTTCGCCGTGGCCTACGTCCGGGTTATCGCCAGGCACCCGGATATGGTCGCGCAGGCTGTGGCATGGGGCACCGCACCATCGACGAGAGGATCGCCAATGCCCGAGAACGAGCGATTGACAGGCCCCGCATCCGGCCCGGACGCCCCCGAAGCGACGGATGAGCAGATTGCCCAGAGACAGCCATTCACCGAAGCCGATCCTGACCTGGCCGAAGCGATGTGGCGGAAACAGGTGGCGGACGAGGACGACGCCCCCGACCTGAGCACGCCTTACTGGCAGGAACGCTTCGCCAAGGTCAAGGTCCGACGCGGCAGGCCCAAGGACGGGTCTGGCGACACTTGACAGGTACGGCGGTCTGGATGGCTGGATGGCGACTTCTGCGACGTTGACTTGGAGGACCACCTTTGTTGGGCAATCCGCTTCTCAAGGGACTCCGTCCCACGCATCCCGGCGAACTGCTTCGCGAGGACATTCTGCCGGCGCTCGGTCTTTCGAAGGCCGCGATCGCCAAGCGGCTCGGCATCTCCCGGGCCAGGCTCTACGCCACTCTCGGCGAGAAGGCTCCCGTCACCCCGGCGATGGCGCTCCGCCTTGCCCGTCTTATCGGCGGCAATGCCGAGATCTGGCTTAGCATGCAGCGTGCCTACGACCTGCGGACGCTCGAAGCCGAGAGGGCCGACGATCTCGCCGCGATCCAGCCGGTCGCAACCCGAGGCCGACCTTGATAGCGCTCGCCTGAGCGAATACGCTTCTGCCCGAGCGTCGGCCAGGAGGTTGCTTCGACGCCTCTCTAAGGGAATTGGCCCCGGTGAGTTCGTACTTGGTGGCGCTCGCATCTTCTTGCCTGAGAATATCCCGGTGTCAGGCCGTCTTCCTGCCTTGCCGGTGTTTGAGGCCAGCTTTGGGCAATTGGAACCCTGTGGATCCGGCCCGTTCATCGGCGCTCCTCCTGCTCGCGCAGCACCGCGATGCTCTGCGCTTCGGTAATCCTGCTCTTCTTCACGTCCGTCTCCTTCGGATGACGGACTCTCACTCAGATCGAGGGACCAGAAAGGGGGCAGAGCAGCTTCCAGGCTCTGTGCCGAAGAACCTGAGCGACAGATGTGAGAGCGCGAAGCGACACTGATGGCTGTCAGGCATTTCAGCCCTTCCCCAATGCCTACTTGGGAGGATCATTGAGAGCTATGGAGTGGACATATTTTTTTATCGCTTTCTCGCATGACCCGCTATGAACTGCCACTTTCCGCACAAATCGGGTGTTTATACTGTCCTATCAACCGGATCTTCTGCGAAGAACGATGACTGGCTTGCGGCGGGGGGGTCTCACCCGGCCGGCCATGTGGGAGGTCCTGCCAGTGTAGCCGCCGACGTGCCCGTGCCGATTATTGGATGGCCCGCGGCTCACCTGCGTCGAAATAGTCTCTACGCACCGTAGTGTGAGGAGACGGATGAATGGACGCGTCGGCGATGGGGATGGTTCTTGGCAAGAACTCGTGCAGCGTCGCTGGTATGGACGAAGCCGGGAGCGTGGTCTTCCGCCGTCGGGCGGACCGAGCCGACTTGATGGTGATGGTGCGGCGAGACCCGTGCCGCATTGTCGCGATGGAAGCCTGCTGCGGGCGCATCGCCGGAGCGGGTCCTCCTTGAAGACGGCCACGAAGTGCGGCTTATGTCGCCCGAGTATGTCCGGCCGCAATCGCGACACCGCGTCGCTATCCGCCTGGACAATGGTTCCCGGAATGGGTCGGCGGCGATTTCTGGCAGCTTCGCCGCTCCGGGCACCCACCAGGAGGACACGGGAGAAGTGCTGGGCACCGGGAACCGACCACCCAGTGGAGCACACCTGTCGTGTGCTCACGATGCGCGTCGTCTCCGGCGATACGAGGGCATGACGATCCGCCCACCTCGCGACGCCTAAGAATACATGAACACGGTTTCGTGCGGGACGACCCGAAATCCTAGTCAGGGTGATTGTTAGGCATCGCAGCAACCGCTGGAGTCACCCTGATGCCTTACACTCCCTACTACCCCGGATCGAAGCTTGCCGGCAGCCGGCTGCTCCGGATGAGTGACGTCGTCGAACTCATGGCGCTGAGCCGTGCCACCATCTACCGCCAGATCACCGCCGGAAGCTTTCCGGTCCCGATCAAGATCGCCGGGGCCTCCCGGTGGCTCGCCTCCGAGGTCACGGCCTTCATCGAAGGCCGGGTGGCGGAACGCGCGGAGCGCCCCGACCATGGCTGACGACGTGCTTGAGGCCGCGCTGACATAGGCCGCGGCCGGTATCCAGATGTTTCCCTGTCGTTCCGACAAGGCTCCGCTGATCAAGAACCGCCGGCAGATCGCGACGACGGACGAAGCGACCATCCGGTCCTGGTGGGACGACTTGCCCGAGGCCCTCGTCGCCATTCCGGCTGGCGCAGGCGCGGGGCGGTTCGCGATCGACTTGGACGTAAAGAACGTTCGCCACGGCATCGCGGTCTATCGGGACCTGGGCGCGCCGAAGACCGAACTCGCTGTCCTGACGCTGTCCGGCGGCGGACACGCCTATTTCCGTTGACCCGGCGAGGGATGGGGCAATTGCGCGTCCAGGATCGGGCCCGGCATCGATACGCGCGGCGAAAGCGGCTACGCCATCGCCCCGCCCAGCAGGATCGGCGGCAAGCCGTATCGCTGGGGCAGCCCCGCCATGCAGGCGGCACCGCTGCGCGGCGACGAGCCCGAATTACCCGAGGTCGTGCGGGCCAGGTTCGCCGACACGGTGCGCCCGCCCGCCCTCCGCCCCGGCAAGCCCTGCGAAAACTGGGCCAGCAAGGCCCTGCGGCAGGAGGCCTCCGCCGTCGAGAGCGCTCCCGAGGGGGAGCGGAACGACTGCCTGAACCGGGCGGCCTTCAACCTCGGCCAGGTCGTGGCCGGGGATGGCCTCGATCAGACCGAGGTCCAGGCATGCCTTCTCGGGGTCGCGCTCAAGGCGGGTCCGGATGAGGCCCCGGGTGCGCAACACGATCGCATTCGGCCTTGGCGGCGGGGCGAAGCAGCCGCGCGGACCTGCCGGCGAGGTGAGCCCGACCGACGACGAGTCCGAGGCCTGGCTGGTGCCTGACCTGACCATCCTGCAGACGGCGCGCCATGACCCGCCGCCGCTGCCGGTGCGGGCGATCTTCGGCGACGCCTGGGGGCAATGGATCGAGGCTGCCTCCGAGGGCAAGGGCGCGCCCTGCGACTATGTGGCCGGCGCGCTTCTTGCCGTGGCCGGCAGCCTGATCGGCAATTCCCGCTGGGCGCATCCCTACGGAGACTGGCGGGAACCGCCGGTGATCTGGTCGATGCTTGTCGGCAACCCCAGTTGCTGGAAGAGCCCTGGCCTCGACGCGGTGCGCGCGCCGCTGGAGGCGCTCGCGGACCGCCTCATGACGCCCGCTGCGCCCGCTCTCGAGGCCTGGCGCAAGCGGAAGGAAATTGCGGACCTGCCCGACTCTGCCTGGCGCGAGACGTACAAGTTGGCGGTCAAGAAGCGCGAGCCGCTTCCAACCTACCCTGCCGAGGCGGATGCCGGCGACGAGCCCCTGGTTACGGTCCTCGAAATCAACGACGCGACGGTCGAGGGCCTGACGAAGTTTCTTGCCCGGCAGCAGCGGGGCACCCTGGTGGTTCGCGGCGAGCTCGCCGGCTGGCTCGGGGGCATGAACCACTACCACGGCGGCAGCTCGGATCGTCCGTTCTGGATCGAGGCCTATGGCGGACGGCGGCACGCCGTCGATCGAGTGTCCAGGGACCGGGAGGAGGTCCGGCGTCTGTCGGTGTCGCTCGTCGGATGCATCCAGCCCGAGCCGCCGAGCAGCCTGCTGCTGAAACCCGACGACGACGGCATGGTCGCCCGCTTCTGTCCCTTCTGGCCCCTTTTGTCACCGCCCAAGCGGCCGGTGCGGATGTCCGACAGCGGCTGTGCGGAGCAGGCCTTCGGCAGGCTCCACGGCCTGAAGATGCCGACCGACTATGAAGGTGACCCCAAACCGGATTTCAATCCCTTCCCGGAGACCGCCCAGGCCCGGTTGGATGCCTTCACCCGGGAGGCCTTCGAATGGGAAAAGGAAGCTGAAGGTTCCGGACTGCTCGTCTCCTTCATTGGAAAGGCCAACGGATTGAGCGTCCGTGTCGCACTGATCCTGACCCTTCTCGATTGGGCCGCGAGCGACCAGATCGATCCGCCGGCCGAGAGCTCCGAGGACTACTGCCTTCGGGCCGTCAGGTTCGTTCGTGACTACGCCCTGCCCATGGTCCGCATGACCTATGCCGAGGCTGCACTGAAGCCGGTGGATCGGGCGGCGGTCATGGGCGGTAGATGAGCGTGTCGTTGTGCTGGAACGTGCCGCCCCGCATATCCTGGTGGCGGCGCCCTGATCATGAACACCGGCTTGGACCCATCCGACGCACTCAATTTGATGCGCGATCAGGTGGATGGCAGCACCATCCGGAGCGTGCTGGGCAAGACCGGCAAGGAAATCGCCACCCGATCGGCCCGACCTTGCAGAATGCCCTGGACGCCGCGCCGGAGCATGACGCGGTTACGATCCTCGTGAACTCCAGGGGCCAGCCATGGACCTGCAACGGCTTCTCGACCTTCTGGCACCGCTTCAAGAAGGCACTTGAAGCGGAGGGCTTGGTGCGGCCTGGACGACCCTCGAGGGGCTGCGCCATACGGTCGCCACGACCCTTCGCGAAGCTGGTCTGGGAGAACGGCAGATTACGGACCTGCCGGGGCAGAACACCCCCTCGATGGCCCGCCATTATTCCCGGTCGGCCAACCTCGCAGATCGCAACCGGATCACGATGGATGCTCTCAAAAAAGAGAACGAACGCCGATCAAAGGTTGTCAAACCTTTTGCGAAAAGTCTCAAACCGCAAAAGGCCAGCGAATGAATGTCGGGAGGAATCAGAAGGTTGAATGGTGCCCGGGGGCGGATTTGAACCACCGACACGCGGATTTTCAGTCCGCTGCTCTACCCCTGAGCTACCCGGGCCCGCGACGGGCGAACCGTCGAACGCCGCCGCTGATTAGGGGAACGGCCCGGCCCTGTCCAGCGGAAATCCTGCGATGGGCGAAGTCGGCGCGGCAGGAGCCGGGATCGAAGGGGAGCCTCGCCGTCAGCCGCCTTCGCCCGCCGGCTCTGCGTCGCGCTTGAGGATGTCGCGGATCTCGGTGAGGAGCTGTTCCTGGCTCGGCGCGTCGGGCTCCTCGGGCTCCGGCTCTTCGACGTCCGCCAAGGCCGCCTCCTTGATCTTGTTGACGCCCTTGACCAGCAGGAAGACCACCCAGGCGACGATGGCGAACTTGATCACCGCATTGATGAAATTGCCGTAGCGGAAGGTCGCGGCGTTCTCGCCCTCGCCGAAGCGGATCACCTGGTCGGAGAAGTCGATGCCGCCGACGAAGAACCCGATCAGGGGGTTCACCAGATCGTCGACGAGCGAGGTGACGATCGCCGTGAAGGCCGCGCCCATGATGATGCCGACGGCCATGTCCATGACATTGCCGCGAGCGATGAAATCGCGGAATTCCTTGAGCATTCCGATCTCCCTCCTGTGCGCCCGCCGGTCGTCAGGTCCGCAGGCTGCCTCCCGTCGCGGCCTCGACTGCCGCGATGATGCGGGCCGAGACGGCCTCGATTTCCCTGTCGGTCAGCGTGGCCTCGGCCGGCTGCAGCCGGACCGCGATGGCCAGCGACTTCCGGCCCGCGCCGAACTGCGCCTCGGCTCGCGGGCCGGAGAAGACGTCGAAGACCGAGACGCCGTCGATCAGCGCCTTGTCGGCGCTTCGGGCGGCCTTCACCACCTCGCCGGCCTCCACCTCCGCATCGAGCACGAAGGCGAAATCGCGCTCGACCGCCTGGAAGTCCGAGGCGACCAGGGGCGGGCGGGTGGCGCTGCGGGTCTTGGGGAAGGGCAGCGCCTCGAGCTGGATCGCGAAGGCCACCGCCGGGCCGCGCAGGTCCAGCGTCCCCAGCACGCGCGGATGCAGCTCGCCGAAGGCCGCGAGCACGGTCTTCGGGCCGAGGGTGATCACCCCCGAGCGGCCGGGGTGGAACCAGGCCGGGGCGCCGCGCCGGAGCGTCGTCCTGGCGGGCGCGCCGATCGCCGCGAGCACGGCTTCGGCATCCGCCCGCGCGTCGTGGAGGTCGACCGGCCGGCGACTGCCGTGGGCGTCGCGTGGCGCGGTGGCGCCGACCCGGATCCCGGCGGCGATGCGCGCCTGCTCGCCCGGCTCGCCGCCGGCGAAGGACTGGCCGACCTCGAAGAGCGCGAGATCGGCGAAGCCGCGCGCCTGGTTGCGCGCGGCGGCGCGCAGCAAACCGGGGAGAAGCTCGGGCCGGAGGTGGCTCATCTCCGAGCTGATCGGGTTCTCCAGCCGCGTCGCCTCCTGCCCGCCGCCGAAGGCCGCGGCCGCCTCGCGGTCGATGAAGCTGTAGGTGACGCATTCGTTGTAGCCGAGCGCCGCGATCCGCCGCCGGGCCTGTCCCTCGCGGCGCTGCATCGGCGTGAGGATCGGGCGCGCCACGCCGGCGGGGCGCCGCAGCGGCCGGCCCTCGAGCCGCGAGAGCGAGGCGATGCGGGCGATCTCCTCGACGAGATCCGCCGGGCCCTGGACGTCCGGGCGCCAGGAGGGCACCGCGACGTCGAGCGTGGCCCCCTCGCCCTCCGGCGCGAAGCCCAGGGCCGAGAGGATGCGGATTTGCTCGCCGCGCGCGATCTCCATGCCGACCAGGCGCTCCACATGCGCGGGGTCGAGCGGGTAGCTGCGTGCGGTTCGCGGCATCTCGCCGGCGATGGTGACCTCGCTGGCGGTGCCGCCGCAGAGATCGAGGATCATCCGCGCGGCGAGCTCGACCCCGAGCGGGGTGAAGGCGGGATCCACCCCGCGCTCGAAGCGGTAGCGCGCGTCGGAATTGATGCGCAGCCGCCGCCCGGTGCGCGCGGTGCGGTGGGGGTCGAACCAGGCGGATTCGATGAAGACGTTCACCGTCTCGGCGGTGCAGCCGGTGCGCATGCCGCCGATCACGCCGCCGATCGCCTCGGGGCCCTGCTCGTCGCAGACCAGGGTCTCGCTGCCGTCGAAGGCATAGGTCCGGCCGTCGAGCGCGGGCAGCTGCTCCCCGGGCCGGGCGAGGCGCACGGTGATCGCGCCGTGCAGCTTGTCGGCGTCGAAGACATGAAGCGGCCGGCCGCGGTCGTAGGTGACGAAATTGGTGATGTCGACCAGCGCCGAAATCGGCCTGAGCCCGATGGCGCGGAGCCGGTCCTGCAGCCATTGCGGCGAGGGGCCGTTCTTCACGCCGCGGATCAGGCGGCCGACGAAGAGCGGGCAGGCCTCGCCGGCCACGTCGGGTGCGAGATAGACGCCGACCGGGCAGGGCTCGGCGCCCTCGACGGGCGCGACCGCGGGCGTGCGCAGGCGGCCGAGGCCGCGCGCCGCCAGGTCGCGGGCGATGCCCGAGACCGCCAGCGCGTCGGGCCGGTTCGGGGTGACGGCAATGTCGATCACCGGGTCGAATGGGACGACGTCGATGTAGCGGGCGCCGACGGCCGCCGAGGGATCGAGCTCGACGATGCCGTCATGCTCGTCGGAGAGCTCCATCTCGCGCTCGGAGAGCATCATGCCGTGGCTCTCGACGCCGCGGATCCGGCCGACCTTGATCGTGGTGTCGATGCCGGGGATGTAGTCGCCCGGCGCCGCGACCACGACCTTGATGCCGGCGCGCGCGTTCGGGGCGCCGCAGACGATCTGCTTCTCGCCCGCCGCGGTCGCCACCCGGCAGACGCGGAGCTTGTCGGCATCGGGATGCGGGCTCGCCGCGATCACCTCGCCCACGGTGAAGGCCGCCAGCCGCGCGGCCGGGTTCGTCACGCTCTCGACCTCGAGCCCGAGATCGGTGAGGGCGAAGGTGATCGCGTCGAGGGTCGCGTCGGTGTCGAGATGTTCCTTGAGCCAGGCGAGCGTGAATTTCATCCGTAGGTTCCGTCGGCGGAGGTGCGCGGCGGGTTTAGCGGATGCGGCCCCGGGGCGAAAGGGCCGGTTCCCGGGGGCGGATTCTGCCTTCGGGGCATGCAGGTCGGCACTGTCCCCATGGGGACAGGTTTCAACAGGCTGATATGATTGAATAAAAGTGTTAACGCGCAGGATTCTGGTGTTCGGGGACAATCGGGATGGCTTTCCCGGGACGCGATCGCCTC
>ERZ795053.2799-NODE-2799-length-20535-cov-8.508301_pt1 | contig 20535 bp, 19 predicted proteins | sample MGYA00375137_ERZ795053 | MGnify/ENA primary metagenome ERZ795053 (study PRJEB30182, sample SAMN05720284) | activated sludge metagenome | isolation source: Anaerobic digester | place: Hong Kong | collected 2014-12-17 ...
CGAGATAACCGAACGTGACTGGAGTTCAGACGTGTGCTCTTCCGATCTCCGCCAGCAGCTTCACGCGGCCATCGCAGGCACCGAGATCGCGCAGCTGGCGCGCGTCGCCCATCGCCTGCGCGGCGCCTTGTCGCAGCTGCGTGCCGCCCAGGCGGTCGCCCTGGTGAAGAAGATCGAGGCGTACGGCAAGGCCCACCCCGACGTCTGCATCGCTCGAGACCATCCCTTGCTGGCCGAGCTCGACGCCGAACTCGACGCCCTCGCCGGCGAAGTCGCGGCGCAGCTCGAGGCGCTGCGGCAGTCAGGCGTATCGTGACCGGAGGGGCGACGGCGGGCAGCGCAGCGCACAAAAAGCGCTTTCTAATCCCTGCCCTTGCGGCTATAATGCCGCGCTTCCCCGGACAGGTGGATGAGTGGTTTAAGTCGCACGCCTGGAAAGCGTGTTTGGGATAATATCCCAACGCGGGTTCGAATCCCGCCCTGTCCGCCAGAACACCAGCAATCAAGCGCCCTCCGGGGCGCTTTTTTGTTTCACCCCACATCCAACCCCACTTCCCGAAAACGCTTAGACGATGGGAAGTGCAGGTCGCATCGTCACCAGCTCGCCGGTCGCACCGCGCGTCGTGGAAGCCTTGGCGCTCGAGCCCCTTTCGGCGTCGTTCGCTTGTAGCCGTCGCCACGACGCCAGTCGAGAGGCCATTTCCCGGCGCGCTCGTGCAGCGGGCGTGGCTGTGGTCGCCGAGTACGCGTCAAGAAAGACCGCGCCGGTGTCGGACATTCGAGATCTAGCCGCGGCCGCCCGCAGCCTGCGCGCGCAGAAGCTCATACAGCCGCCCCGGGCCGAGCAGGATGGACTTGATCTCGGCGCGGATGCGCTCGGACTCCAGCGCCTGCCGGCTCATCGACGTGAACGCCGACAACGCGTCCATCACCGCGTCCAGGATGCGCGCATCCAGATCGGGCGAATTGCCGAACTGCTCCTTGGTGTTGTTCACCGCCTGCTCGATCAGCGTCTCGCACTCCAGCAACTTGCCCTTGATCGCGTTGTTCACGTAGAGCAGCTTGTCGCCCTCGGTGAGCTCGCCGATGAAGAGCTGGTTCACCCGCGCGATGATCTCGTCGAGCGCCGCCTTCTGCTTGTCGCGCACCTCGCCGCCGCCGGGGCCGCTGGGCTGGAGCTTGTACTCGCCCTGCCCGGCGTCCAGCGCCAGGCGGCGGGTGCCGAGGTTCTTGAGCGTGTAGTGGGTCAGCGCGAGCGAGGACAGGTCGACGGTCTCGCTCTCGCGGCCGAAGTCGAGCACCTTGTGCAGCAGGCGCAAGAAGATCGCGCGCTTCTCGATATCGGTGTTGCCGTAGTTGAAGATCTGCGACAGGAAGCCGTACAGGCGCACGTAGGTGGCGATGTCGCGCTTGAAAAGGACCAGCGCGTCGAGCTCCAGCCGGGCGGCGTGGGCGTCGGCGCTGCCTTCATCCGCGTCGCGCAGGCGGCGCCGGGCGGCGGCGTGGCGCTTGATCAGGCGGTCGGCCACTGGCACCAGGGCGCGATCGAGCGCGGACTGGTCCTTGCCGCGCAGCACCACCTCGACCACGCGATCGACCTCGAACGTGTCGTAGAAGCCCAGCCCGTCGAGCTTGGCGCGCAGGGTGTAGATCTGCTCGGGGTCGCTGACGCCGGCGAGCTCGGCGGTCGTGTGATAGACGCGGAAGGCGGCGAGGACCTCGTCGGGGTCATTGACGAAGTCGACCACGTAGGTGGTGTCCTTGCCCGGATGCGCGCGGTTCAGGCGCGACAGCGTCTGCACGGCCTGGATGCCGGCCAGGCGCTTGTCCACGTACATGCCGCACAGCAGCGGCTCGTCGAAGCCGGTCTGGAACTTGTTGGCCACCAGCAGGATGGCGTAGTCGCCACCCTTGAAGGCCTCGCGGATGCCGCGCCCGCGCAGGCGCGGGTTCATCAGCGCGCTGGTCTCGGCGAGCGGCTCGGGCGCGGACTCCGGGTCTTCGACCTCGCCCGAGAACGCCACCAGGGTCTCGATGCCGTAGCCGTGCTCGGCAATGTACTTGCGCATCGCCAGCTGCCAGCGCACCGCCTCCTTGCGGCTGGCGGTCACCACCATGGCCTTGGCCTGGCCGCCGAGCAGCGGCGCGACGTGCTGGCGGAAGTGCTCCACCACGATGTTCACGCGCTGGGCGATGTTGTACTCGTGCAGCCGCACCCAGCCCATGATGCCCTTCACGGCGGCGTCGCGATCGACCTCGGAATACCTGGCGCCGCCCTCGTGCGCCAGGTTGAAGGCCACCTTGTAGCTGGTGTAGTTCCGCAGCACGTCGAGGATGAAGCCCTCCTCGATCGCCTGCCGCATCGAGTACACGTGAAAGGGCGCGGGCAGGTTGTCATCGGCGGGCGGGCGGCTCGGATCCGGCCGGGTGCCGAAGAGCTGCAGCGTCTTGTCCTTGGGCGTGGCAGTGAAGGCGACGAAGGTGATGCCCAACTCCTTGCCGGCCGCCTTGGCCTGCATCTGCGCGGCGAGCAGATCCTCGGTGTCGAACTCGCCGCCGTCCGCCAGTTCGGCGAGCTCCGCCGGCGACAGCACCTCCTTCAGCTTGGCCGCGGTCTCGTTGGTCTGCGAGGAATGCGCCTCGTCGGCGATCACCGCGAAGCGCTTGCCCTCGGTCGCCGCCAGCTCGCGCACCTTGTCGAGCGCCTTGGGAAAGGTCTGCAGCGTGCACACCACGATCAACTTGCCGGCGGCGAGCGCCTCGGCGAGCTCCTGGCTCTTGCTCGCGCCCTCGCCCTTGACCACCGCGACCACGCCCCGGTTGCGCTCAAAGCCGGTGATCGCCTCCTGCAGCTGGTCGTCGAGCACGGTACGGTCCGACACCACCACCACCGTATCGAAGACCTTGCGGTTGTCGGAGTCGTGCAGGTCGGCGAGAAAGTGCGCGGTCCACGCGATCGAGTTGGTCTTGCCCGAGCCGGCCGAGTGCTGGATCAGGTACTTGTCGCCCGGCCCGTCGCGGCGCACCGCGGCGACGATGGCGCGGGTGGCGTCGAGCTGGTGGTAGCGCGGGAAGATGGTGTTCACGAGCTGCCGGGCGTCGTTCTTGCGCGGCACGATGTAGCGGTGGAGGATCTCCAGCCACGAATCGCGCGCCCACACCGCTTTCCACAGATAGTCGGTGGCGTAGCCCGCCGGGTTGGGCGGGTTGCCCGCGGCGCCGGCGTCGCCCTTGTCGAAAGGCAGGAACACAGTGGCGAAGCCATCGAGCCTGGTCGTCATCCGCACCGCCGAATTGCTCAGCGCGAAATGCACCAGCGCCCCCTGCGGAAAGGCCAGCAGCGGCTCCACCGCGTTGCTGCCCGCCACGCGCGGCGGGCGGTCCTTGCGGTACTGCAGCACGGCGTCTTCCACCGCCTGGGTGTAGTCGGTCTTGATCTCGCAGGTCGCCACCGGGATGCCGTTCACGAACAGCCCGAGGTCGATGCAGTTCTCGTTGTGCAGCGAATAGCGCAGCTGGCGCACCACGCGCAGGCGGTTGGCGGCGTACTTCGCCTGCAGCTCGGCGTTCATCGCCAGCGCGGGCTTGAACTGCGCCGTCGCGATCGGCCGCCGCAGCCCCAGCATCTCGAAGCCCTGGCGCAGCACGTGCAGCGTGCCGTGGTCGGCCAGCGTGCGGCGCAGGCGCTCGCACACCACCTTGCGCGCGTTGGCGCCGTGGGTCTGCTCGATGCTCGCCCAGGCCTCGGGCTGCGTCGTCTGGATCCAGCCCGCGACGTCGTCCGGGAACAGCGCCAGCGCGCGGTCGTAGCGCGCCGCGTCGCCCGCCTCGTGCAGCCAGCCGGCGGCGGCGAGGTCGCGGCAGATCTCGTCTTCTAGGGTTTGTTCGGTGTGGAGGGCGGTCATCGGGAGGCGGTGCAGGTCTTGAACGGATTCGTCATGGCGTTGGAGAAGTCATTAACGCGCCGCCAATCAGGAAATCTCGGCCTGCAGACTGAACCGGCTCGCCGCCGCCCTGACTTCCTTCATGCGCCCGTGACCTGGCAGCACCTTCTCCGCCACGGTCACCAAGCCGGCCCGCGCCAACTCATCGATGTCCCGCTTTACCGCACTGCGATCGCGATGCAGACGATCCGCAATCTCGGTGATCGAACCGGGCGTTTCCTTCACCGTCCGGAACAGGGCGAGACGCGTCGCCGTGATCAACTTCATCACGTCGGCAGGGTCCTCGAAGCTGAGAATGCGTTCCTCCGGTAGGCGCTCGCCAAGATCCGCCATCTTTGCCAGCCTGCGCCCACGCTTGAAGAAGTCCTCTTCGGTTCCCGTCTTGATTGTGAGCTTGCTCATTTACTGCTCCTCAGCGAAATCCAGTCTTCCTCGAACCGCTCTTCGACATCCTCGAAGCTGACGAATTCGACGGGCTCTACAACTCCGAAGTAGTGGCGATGGTGACCGTCGTGGGCATTGTCGTAACCGACGACCCGCCCGTTATCGCCTGCAAAAAGTTTGTGGTTGATGTATGCGAGGTTGTAGCGCGTCACACGCCCCGTGGCCTTGTCGACCCAGACCTCCCGGCGCAGCTTGCCGTTGCCGCGCCTATCGGAAATCGTGTGCGTTTCGTCGATGGTCTTGATTTCAGGCATGACCTAGATTATCACGGCTGAGACTTGCCATTGGGGAGAGACGCCAAGTCACCCGCGCCTGCCGGGGCCCGTCGTCATCCTGACAGCCACCGAAGCCTAGAACTGCAGCGTCCGGATGGTGTCGGCGAACGCGCCATGAAGCCTAACCATTGCGGCCACGAGCGTCCGATGCAATTCGGGCCACTCCTCTACAGGCGATCGATAGCCGCCGGGATATACCTTGCAGATTCGGCATCCCGACCTTCCGGGCATCTCCAGCCAGTCCAGCGGCGCACCGAAGGCCTGCTCGATCTGCGCCTGATGGGCCTTCAGCGCGTGGAAAGCTCTCTTGTTCTCAGCATCGCGCCCCGCCCCTAAACCAATCCAGACCTGCACTTGCGCTTCGGTCTCGCGAGTGGTGTAAATCATGGCAAAGCCGGCCCGACCCCCGCTTCCTGAGATCCACGTGTCGCGGGTAGGGCTGCGACCCGCATGGAGCGGCGTCTGCGTGCGCGCGTATTCGAGCAAGGCAGCCCACCACTTCAGACGCGCCTCGTGACGGCTGTTGCTTTGCGAGCGCTCAGCCTGCTTCTTGATGCCGATCTGGGTCTGGAACTCGGCGACCTCCGGCAGCGGAATCAACTGCTGGACGTCGAGCAAAATGCGCCCGTCGGCGATCTTGTAGGGTTTGAGCCTGACACAGCGTATATCGAGTCCTCGGTCGTTAAGCCAGACCACGGCTGTCGTTAGCTCCTTACCGAAATCGGCGGACGCCAGGATGATGCGGACGTCCTCACCAAAGCGTTCCTCGTCAGGCGTCGCCCAGCCGAGAAAGTCGAGGATTGCAGCCCGTGCGCCCTCGGTGTTCGGACTTCCCCGATTCAGGAAACGTGCATGCACATCGATGAGTTGATCAAAAGTCATCGCCGACACCATGGCTGCATAGCGGATAGCCTGCAGTTCCATGTGGCCGCCATCGATCGTGCGTTTCAGTTCAACAACGGCAAGATTCGCGTCGGTATCGAGACATAGAAGATCGATTCGACGGCTGCTGTCCATCCACTCGCCGAACTCCTCGGCGATGACCATGAGCCCGTCCTCAAGGATGTTGATGTTCTCGCGAACAAGCCGCTGGATGTCAGCACGCTCCTTTAGCCCCTCCGCGTCGAACCGTGTTTCAGCGACCGGCTTCAGACCGGTCTGAGTGATCTCGAAAATTGCCATTGGTATTCCTTGCTAGTCGCGTAATGGCGAGCGCCCGGGACAACGAGTGCCTGGCCCCGATTCGATGCGGATGCGGCGCGGGTCGCCGAGGGCGAGGGCGATCTGGATGGTCTGCGGGCGCGCGGCGGGGGTCATGCGGGCTCCGGGGTGCGGTCGGCGGAGGCGACGGCGAGGTGGCGGACGTCGATCTTGCCGGTGACGGCGGCGGAGATCAGGGCGGTGCGGCGTTCGATTAGAAGACTGATTGTCGACTCCGCCTCAGCCATCAACTGATCGAGGCCTTCGATGTCACGATTCAGTCGTGCGGCGATCGCAATCTGCTCTTCCTCAGGCGGCAAAGCACAAACGAACGCAAGCAAGTTCGACTGGGGCAGATTGTTCGCCAGGCCGTTGCCACCACTCAGCGCCTGCTCGATCTGCGCCCGCAAGGCGCGAGCGTTCAACATCGCCACAAAAAATGCCGGATCGACATCGATCTCAAGGCGGAGCCGGAAGATCTTGTCGGAAAGCATCAGACGCCCTGGCGTCTCCCGCACCAGCGCCGTCGATCCGACCAAGTCGGGCGAGCCACTCGCGCGAGACATGAGGACATCGCCGACCTCCACGCAGTAGGACTCGTCAGGCAGCAACTCCGACGGGAGCGCCTTGTTCTCGGTTGGACGGTACTTGCCGCCATTGACGCACCCGGCCTTGAGCACGCCCCACTCGCCCGCCTCGGCGGGACGCGCATGGCAATCGGGACTCCACCCCTGTTCGATCTCGGCGATCGCGCGCCGCAGCGCACAGACTCGCCAATGCGCCGGCACCTCCCCCAGCCACGCCATTCCGGAATCCTTCATCCGCACATCCGGATCCAGCCCCTTCATGACTGCGTGCGAGATCAGCGCCTGACGCTTTTCCTTCAGCAGCGCTATCAGGTTCTGCTGCTCGGCGACGAGGGTGTCGATCTTCCCGGTTTCGCGGTCGAGGAAGGCGGCGATCTGCACCTGTTCGGGGATCGGTGGCTTGGGAAAGCGGTACTTACGAAGCTGCTCGCCCGTCAGATGCGCAATCGTCGATAGCCCGCTTTGACTGAACACGCCCCGAAGCGCCGCCCAGGAAAGCACGAAATACATGAACGCGGGATGCTCGTCGTCCGCCAACGCGCGCAGCCTATGGAGCGCCTTCTGGAAGCCGATCGTGCCGCTCCTCTCCGGAACGATCGCCGCACGCCCGACCTCGCCTCCTTCGCAAACGAGCAGATCACCCGGCGCCACCGTGTAGCGACCATATTCCGACTCCTCGATGTCCATCTCGGGCAAGTCATCGAAGTTGATCCGGCCCCACTGGACATCGACGTTGCGAAGGTACGGAACGAGGTGGTCGCCGGTGATCCGCGACGAGTCGAGCATCTTTCCGAGCTCGACCGAGTAGCGAAGATAAAGCGGCGGGGTAGCCCAATGCCCCGGCACCTCCCCCAGCCACTCGACGCCCGAGTCCTTGTAGTCGGGATAGCGTGGAAAGCTCATCGCGCCAGTCCCTCCCGCGTCCCCATCACGGCCTGACCTTTTCGTCGCGCTGGCGGTGCGACTTTTCCACGTAGCGCGACCGGCGAAATGCTGTCAGCAGCGCCGGCACGATTAAAAACCCTGGACGCAAAAAACCCGCCGAAGAGCGCTTCTTCGAGAGGCATGGCGGGTGTGTTGTCCAGGACGACAGCCGCGTCCCGGGAAAAGAGTAACCCCCAGGTTTGTGCGTGCCGCGCATGCGCGTCGGTAGAGGCATTGGGGGTTTTGTTGGGCACGATTCTAACGCGCGCCGAGCAGTTTCGGCCCGACAGTTTCCTTGCGACGCAGGCCTGGCCCGCGCCACGCTGCGGCATTTGTCTCATCGCTGCCGAGACAATCCCGTCCTGCGGTCTCTGGTCCCGATCCCTCATCCCGCCAACCCCTCGATCATCTGCTTGATCCGATCCATCGAGCGCTTCAGGTCCGCGTCGATCTCCGCCAGCGGTCGCGGCGGTTCGAAGACGTAGAAGTGGCGGTTGAAGGGGATCTCGTAGCCGACCTTGGTCTTGTCGTGGTCGATCCAGGCATCGGGGGCGTGGGGCAGCACCTCGCGCTCGAAGTAGGCCTGCACGTCCTCGGACAGCGGCACGTTCTCTGTGTCGCGCAGCGCGCTGTCGGGCTGGGGCTTGCCCTTCTGCTTGCCGCGCTCGCCGAGCACGATGTGGCCAGCGGCGTCGCGCTGCGGGCGCTCGATGGTGATCGTGCGGTAGCCGAAGTCCTCGTTGCGGAAGACGCGGGCGATGGGCACGCGCTTGACCTTGCCGCCCTCGGGCGCGGCCGGGCAGCGCACCTCGGGGAAGAGCGTGACGCGCTCGAGCTCCTTGCCCTGGGCGTCGTTCACCACCGCCTGCTCGGCCTCGAGGAATTCTCCGAGCAGGCGGGTGATCTCGGCGATGTGGGCGTCCGACAGCTCCTTGCGCTTGGAGCCGAGGCTCTTGCGCATCTTGTGCCAGAAGCTCGAGGCGTCGATCAGTTGCACCCAGCCCTTGCGGTCCTCGACCTTGCGGTTGGTGAGGATCCACACGTAGGTGCTGATGCCGGTGTTGTAGAACATGTCGGTGGGCAGGCCGACGATGGCCTCGACCAGGTCGTTCTCGAGCAGGTAGCGGCGGATCTCGGACTCGCCCGAGCCGGCGCCGCCGGTAAACAGCGGCGAGCCGTTGAGCACGATGCCGATGCGGCTGCCGCCCTGCTCGGCCGGGCGCATCTTGGAGATCAGGTGCAGCAGGAAGAGCAGCGAGCCGTCCGACACGCGCGGCAGTCCCGGCCCGAAGCGGCCGGCGAAGCCTTTGTCCTCGGCCTCGCGGCGCACCTCCTTCTCGACCTTCTTCCACTCCACGCCGAAGGGCGGGTTGCTGAGCATGTAGTCGAACAGCTTGCCGAGCAGGCCGTCCTCGGACAGCGTGTTGCCGAGCACGATGTTGCGCACGTCCTGGCCCTTGATCAGCATGTCGGCCTTGCAGATGGCGTAGGACTCGGGGTTGAGCTCCTGGCCGTACATGCTCATGCGCGCGCCCGGGTTGATGTCGTGCAGGTGCTCGCCCGCCACCGACAGCATGCCGCCGGTGCCGGCGGTGGGGTCGTAGATGGTGCGCACGATGCCGGGCCGGGTCAGGGCCTCGTCGTCCTCGATGAAGAGCAGGCTCACCATCAGGCGGATGACCTCGCGCGGGGTGAAGTGCTCGCCGGCGGTCTCGTTGGAGATCTCGGCGAACTTGCGGATCAACTCCTCGAAGACCAGGCCCATGTGCACGTTGTCGACGCGGCGGGGGTGGAGCTCGATGTGGGCGAACTTCTCCACCACCAGGTAGAGCAGCCCGGCCTTGTGCAGGCGCTCGACGGTGTTGGCGAAGTCGAAGTGCTCGAAGATGTCGCGCACGTCGGGCGCGAAGCCCTGGATGTAGGCGTGCAGGTTGGCGCGCAGGTGGTCCTGGTCGCCGGCGAGCGTGGGCAGGTCGAGGGCGCTGACGTTGTAGAAGGGCACGCCCGACTTCCTGAGCACGAAGGGCTCGAAGGGCAGCCCGACCTGCTCCTTGTCGCGGTACTCGGCGAGCACCGCCGCCTTGGTCGGCGCCAGCACGCAGTCGAGCCGGCGCAGCACGGTGAAGGGCAGGATGACGCGGCCGTATTCGGACTGCTTGAAGTCGCCGCGCAAGAGGTCGGCGACCGACCAGATGAGGGCGGAGAGGGCTTGCTGGTTCATGCGGTTGTTCTTGTAGGTGCGTTACCTACGCATTATGACCGACCGACTCAAGGAGTTTGTTGCGTCTCGCCATCGATCCAGCTGCTCGCAGACGCGTGGGACGATGGGGGCTCCTGCATCCCGCCTCAGCGATCACCCCGCCGAATCCGCCTTCTCCTTCACGTTCGCCCCCACCGAGCGCACCGACGCGACCGATTTCAGCACGTTGAACCAGAACGGCGCACCGAGCGCAATCGCAAAGCCGGATAGCAGCAAGCCCACCAGCTTGGCCAGCCAGTTCCCGCCTGCCAGGGCCTGTGCGAACTCGCCACCTTTCCAGCCGATCATGAGCCCGCTCGCGGACAAGGCGTCCGCCCGCTCCTTGACCCTCGAGTCCAGGGCCTTCTGCTCGGCGGCGAGCGCCGCCCTCTTCGCCACCTCTTCGCGCCGTGCCTCGTCCTGCCTGCCGGTGGCGTCGGCGCAGGCTCGCGCAGACGCCTCCTCCACCTCGGGCGCCTGACAAGCCGAACGGAAGCCTTTCTCCGCCTCATCGCGACGCTTGAGGGCTTCCTCATGCTCCTTGCGTGCGCGATCGCGTCCCGCCGTGTCGAGAAGGGCCGCGAGATCGGCGGCGTCGGCCACCTTCATGGCCTGCTCGACCAGCTGGGCCCGCACCCTGGGGTCGGCGGACAGCTGCCGCGCCAGATCGATCGTGTCGACGTTCATCGTCAACACGACGAAGAAGGAGATCCCGACCAGCACGTATTGCGTCTTCTGCCGGTACCACGCGGTCAGCTGATCCTCGAAGGTCTTGAACCAGTCGTCCAGCATGAGCTGGAACTTCGCCAGGTCGCCGTTCGCGCGGGCGCAGAGGTCGATGAGGGCGCTCCGCATCGGCGCGTTTGCCGGCAGCTGCTCGGCAAGCGCCCGAATGTCGCCGACCCGCGCGAAGGCGTCCTCCTTGAAGCCCTGGACCTGCGAGAGAACGCCCTGCGTCAACTGCCACGCCGAGACATAGCTCACCCGGAAGGTCTTCCAGACGCCGCGCGTACCCAGGTGCGACAGGAAGGGCGAGTCGAGCACCTCGTCCGCCCGCTCCGTGTCCAGCGACCGCGGGTCCGCCGAGAGCAGGCTCGCGATCCCCCTGCGCAGCCAGCGCGCGCGACTGCTCAGCGCGGCGGCGATGAACTCGTTGATCGACGTCACCGCAAGCGCGAAGACCAGGTAGATCAGGGACAGGCCCAGCAGCACATCCAGCGCGAGCAGAAAATCCATGTCATCGGTTCCTGACTGCAAAGCCCGGCATCCGTCGACCGGTCAGGCCAGCCCTGCTCCCTTGAGGACCGGCTTCCAGCGTTCCTTGGCGATCTTCTTGAAGCCCTTGCCCTTCGGGTGCAGCTCGTTCGCCCAATCCTTTTCCGCGAGCGTGCCCCGGCTGTCGACGATGAGCAGATGGGCTGGATCGCCCGCAGCGACACGCCCGAGCATGGCGTGAAACGCATCGATGAGATAGCGCACGCAGTCGCGCTGAAGCGCCTCCGGGACGCCCGCATCGACCAGCGCGGGCTTGAGCCAGCCGGCCTTGCCCGCGACGCCGCGACCATCCGGAATCGCGTAGTCGTACGAATGCATCAGGATGCGACAGTCGAGCGAGGTGTGGGTGTAGATCAGGCCGATCAGGCGCCGGTAATGATCGTCCATGCGCTCCAGGAAATGCCCGAGCCCGCCGTCCCCGCTGCGGAAGCAGTCGGCAGCCGACTGCGCGCCGCTGCAGTCCAGCGCGAGCAGGGGCCGCATGTCGTTGAACCCCGCGAAGTCGTTGCCGCCGCCGCTGATGAACACCGCCGACAGGCTGTTTCCATATCGACGCAGCGCACCGGTGATCCGGTCCTTGTACTTGCCATCGATGTAGTCGAAGGCCTCGGCGCCGTTCATGCCGTACGCGAGGATGGTGTGCTCCTTCCTCTCGACGATCGGCCCCAGATAGCGAATCAGGCTGCCGCCGGGGAAGGGGTACCAGAACCAGGAATCTCCGATCGCCAGGATACTCGGCATCACCAGCACCCGTTGCATCGCGGCTTCATCCCAGTATGCGGCCATGTCGCGCACCTCCCGCCAAGATCCATCCATCCTCGCCGGGAAGCAGAGTCGCACATCCCGCCCCCCATCGGCGCCACCCGCTTTCAATCAAGATGACGGGAGGGTCTCTGTCAAGAGTCGCGGACGGAAGTCCCCGAGGAATCCTGCGGCCATCGAAGCGTGGCCTGGATCCGCGCGGACGCAACGTTGGAGCGGCTACTTCGGGCGCGGCACATGCCGAGCCGCCGCTTTCGCGCCTGCCGGCGCTCCTACATGAACCGGCGCGGCTCGGAGCGTTGCGGCGATCGACACCGCCCCGCGGCTTGCATGAACCGACTCCGCCCATCGAGGTGCACGAACCGACGCGGCCCGGCGGCTTGTAGGAGCGGCGGCAGCCGCGAATTCGGCGGTCGGATGTTCGACCGCCGTGGGATCTCATGCGCCGCATTCGCGCCTGCCGGCGCTCCTACATGAACCGGCGGGGCTCGACGCGTTGCGGGGGATCGACGCCGACCGGCTGGTTACATGAACCGACTCCGTCCGGCGGGTTACATGAACCGACTCCGTCCGGCGGGTTGTAGGAGCGGCGGCAGCCGCGAATTCGGCAGCCGGATCATCGGCGCGAATGGAAGGCCTCAACCCCGCCTCAGCCATCGCGCCTCACCCTCCGCCTCGGCCATCCCCGCCCCAGCTGCCCGACCTCAGCCGCAGTGCCCGCCCGAGCAACATCCCCCCGCGGCGACCGGTTGGGCGAGCCCGGCCCAGCGCGCGAGCTCGTTGCGGGTGGGATGGCGGCCGGCGACGGCCAGTTCGCCGTCGACCAGGGCCAGCGGCAGCGCGTCGTAGCCGGAGCGCTCGACGAAGTCCTCGACGACCGCGTTGCGGGCGAACTCGTCCGGCTGCTCGGCGAAGCTGAAGCGCTCGATGTGCGCGCCCTGCTCCTTCGCCCACGCCACGTCGGCCGCGAAATCGGCCGCCGCCTCGTCCGGGACCGCGCCACTGCCGCCCTGCGAAAGCTCGAAGATCTGGATGTTTCTCATTTTCTGTCTCCTGCACCCCCCAAGCTGGCGGAGTCGATGTAAAGGTCGTTCGCTTCGGCCGCCTGCGGCGCCGAAGCACCGAATCTAATCGCGCACGGCATCCCTGCCAAGCGGGTGAACCTGGGCAATCGCATGAAGGCACCATGGGAGTGGGGCTTGCCCGCAACGAGCACCGACAGGGACCCGTTGCGCAGACAAGCCCGCTACCACGAGCGCTGTTCGAGCCGGCCATCCCGTTCGTGCGATCGCCCCGGCGGGTGGGCGATATCAGCCCCCTTCTCGGGTGGCCCGACGGTCATCACATCTTCGCCAGTTCTGCAATCAGGTGCGCTTTGCCCTCCCCAAGCGCAGCCAGCTCCGCCTCGTCGATCAGGCCTCGACGCAGCAGCCCCGCGAACACGAAGACCAAGACCGAATAGCGGAAATCGTAACGCTCGTCGAGCTCGCGCCGCTTCTGCTCGGCCTCCCGAAGCAGCGCCCAGAGCGCGTCGGGCGTCTCGATCGCGGCGGCGCTCGCCTTGAAGCGGGCGATGTAGTCCGTCATCTCGCGCCCGAGCGCGACGTCGAACAAGCCCCGTGCGGCCTTCTTCTCGGCCTGGGTCCATTTGAGTTCGTGCATGCCGACTCCTGTCGTGATCCGGGGCTACACTCACGCCCCTGCCCCACCAGGGGCTTCCCGAAATCCGTTGTGGTGATGGATCTCGATCGTCGAATGGACGATCTCCTCGTGCACCGCCAGGCGCGCACGCACCGCGTCGGGCGTGAGCGCGCCGTCACGTGTAACCACCGCGATGGCGCACGAGTAGGCCTCCTTGCCGACGCGCCAGACGTGCAGGTCGATGATCCGCGTGTCGTCCGCCTGCGGGCCGGATTCGACCACTTCGCGGATTTCGGCGACGACCGGGTGGTCCATCTCGCGATCGAGCAGCACCCTGCCCGTCTCGACCAGAAGGCCCTTCGCCCACACGGCGACCAGCACCGCACCGACGATGCCCATCACCGGGTCGAGCCAGGACCAGCCGTAGATCCATCCGCCCACGAGCGCGACGATGGCCAGCACCGAGGTGGCCGCATCGGCGATGACGTGGAGGTAAGCGGACTTCAAGTTGAGGTCGTGATGGGGGTGGTCGTGGCCGTGATGGTGATCATGCCCGTGGTGGTGCGCCTTGCCCAGGATCAGCGCGCACACGAGGTTGACCGCCAGGCCGAGGATGGCGACCGCGATTGCCTCACGGTACTGGATGGCTTGCGGCGACACGATGCGCTCGATCGAGCCGACCACCATCATCGCCGCCACGCCGAGCAGGAAGATGGCGCTGGCGAAGCCGCCCAGGATCTCGATCTTCCAGGTGCCGAAGGCGAAGCGCCGGTCCTGCGCGTAGCGCCGGGCGGCGGCATAGGCCAGCGCGGACAGGCCGATCGCGAAGGCGTGCGAACTCATGTGCCAGCCGTCGGCGAGCAGCGCCATCGAGTTGAACCACCAGCCGGCGGTGATCTCGATGACCATCGCCGCAGCGGTGATCCACATCACCACCCAGGTGCTGCGCTCGGCGAGCGCGTTGCCCGTATCGAAGACGTGGTCGTGCGTCCACGCGGACAGGTTGTCGGTAGGCATGGCAAGGCTCACTTGAGGTAGGTGCGCAGGACGCCGATCAACTCGTCGGCGCCCTTTGTGCGCTCGGCGGCGTCGGTGATCGCCGGGTCGGCGATGTGGGTGCGGACGTGCTCCTCGAGCACCTCGGCCATCAGCCCGTTGGTGGCGCCGCGCACCGCAGCGATCTGGTGCAGGATCTCGGCGCATTCCTTCCCGGCCTCGAGCGCGCGCTCGAGCGCCTCGACCTGGCCGCGGATGCGACGGACGCGGGCCAGCAGCTTGGCCTTGTCACGGATGGTATGGCTCACCTGAACGCCCCCGATAAGATAGGGGGGTATGGTATATGAAGCAGCGCACATCGGTCACTCCGGTAGTGCTCGAATGCAGATGCGATCGCCCGGAGGCGCTCGCGGACATCGACCGACTTGAAACGAGTGATTGCAGCTTCAGCCCGCACGCCGGCGCGGGCAGTCGGTGCGCGGCTGCAGTGTTAATGCCATTAACACAGCACCTCCTTTCCATTCACAAATCTCCCCCCGGCGTTAACACCCGATGCCTATGATCGGGATGTGGTTTTTGTACCGGACGCTTCCATGCCCGAGCCGACCCCGCGCCGCGCGCGCATCGCATCGGGCCCCGTCCGGGAAACGCATCGACGCGGAGATCGAGACATGAACAATCAAGCAAGCGGGCATTCCGCCCCATCGGGTGTGCAGGCCCCCGGGCGTCCGGGCGAGTGGCGCAGGTTCCTGCTGCTCGCCTTCATCGGCCTGCCCATCACCATGACGCTGGCGATCGCGGCCTACGGCTTCGTGGTCTGGTTCCTGCAGATCCTGGTCTTCGGCCCTCCGTCCTGACTCCTCCACGCGCAAGCATCGGCCTCGCGGCATGCACCGCCCGGCCTGGAATCGGACAACCCGCAGGAGCACTCAAATGACAAATCTGCTTCGGTCCCTCAGGGACCTCTTCCTCAAGCCCGCCGTGCGTATCGGCCTCGGCGTGCTGGTCACCGGCGGCTTCATCGCCGGCGTGCTGGCCTGGCAGGGCTTCAACACCGCCATGGAAGCCACCAACAAGGAAGAGTTCTGCCTGAGCTGCCACACCATGCACGACAACCTGCTGCCCGAGCTGCAGAAGACGGTGCACTGGAACAACCGCACCGGCGTGCGCGCGCGCTGCCCGGACTGCCACGTGCCGCACGACTTCACCGACAAGGTGGCGCGCAAGATGCAGGCGAGCCGCGAGGTGCTGGGCCAGCTGCTGGGCACCATCGACACCCGTGAGAAGTTCAAGGAGCACCGCATCGTGCTGGCGCAGCGCGAGTGGAAGCGCTTCTCGGCCAACGGCTCGAAGGAATGCCGCGCCTGCCACGACTACAAGGACATGGACTTCGACAAGATGCGTCCGGCCTCGCAGGTGGCGATGCGCAAGGCCGCCGAGCGCAACCAGAGCTGCGTCGATTGCCACAAGGGCGTCGCCCACCAGCTGCCCGAGATGAAGGGCGCGCGCAACCCGGCCTTCGACACCCTGGTGTCCTCCGCGGCCGGCCAGAGCGTGGATGCCGGCAAGGACTACTTCCTGGTGGTGCCGCAGGAGCTCTATGCCGACGAAGGCATGACGAAGCGCATCGGCGCGATCGAGGTGGCCACCCAGGTAAAGGTGCTCGAGACCAAGGGCGACGCGCAGCGCGTCGAGCTGGCGCTGTGGCGCAAGAACAAGGGCTACGGCCGCGTCTGGTACAGCCACTTCGGGCTCAACATCACCAGCGCCGTGCTCGACAAGGAGGTGGCGCAGGATGCGAGCTTCGTGAAGGTGCTCGACACCCGCGAGGACCCGATGACCGGCCTCGAATGGCAGCAGGTCACCGCCAGCGCGTGGATGCGCAAGGGCAGCGTGCTCGACAGCGTCGAGCCGGTGTGGTCGATCGCCCGCGCCAGCTACAGCAGCAGCTGCAGCGTGTGCCACCGCCAGCCCGAGGAAGCGCACTTCGACGCCAACACCTGGCCCGGCCTCTTCGGCGGCATGGTCGGCTTCACCAGCATGGACGACGACACCGCCCGCGTGGTGCTCAAGTACCCGCAGACCCATTCGTCCGATTTCAGCACGTCGCACGGCGCCGGTTCGCCCGATTCCGCCCTGCAGACCGCGCGTCCCTGATCAGGAGTTGAACACCATGAACTACTCTCGGCGAGGTTTCCTCAAGGCCCTGGCGACGATGTCGGGCAGCGCGCTGGTCGCGCCCGCCCTGCTCGCCAGCCGGTCCGCGCTGGCGGCCGGCGAGGCGGCCGCGGTCGGCGACGACATCACCACCTGGAAGATCTCCGGCTCGCACTTCGGCGCCATCCGCGCCAAGGTGGTCGGCGACCGCGTGGTCGACATCCGCCCCTTCGAGCTCGACAAGCACCCGACGGAGATGATCAAGGGTCTGCTCGGCCTGATCTACAGCCCGTCCCGCGTGCGCTACCCGATGGTGCGCCTGGACTGGTACCGCAAGCGCCACCTCAGCGACACCAGCCAGCGCGGCGACAATCGCTTCGTGCGGGTGAGTTGGGACGAGGCGCTCGACCTGTTCTACGAAGAACTCGAGCGCATCCAGAAGGACTACGGCCCGTGGGCGCTGCACACCGGCGGCGTGGGCTGGCGCTCGGTCGGCCAGGTGCATAGCTGCGGCAACCACATGGTGCGCGGCGTCGGCATGCACGGCCGCAGCGTCGGCACCATCGGCGACTACTCGACCGGCGCCGGGCAGATGATCCTGCCCTACGTGCTCGGCTCGACCGAGGTGTATTCGCAAGGCACCTCCTGGGACGTGATCCTCAAGGAAAGCAAGCTCGTCGTGTTCTGGGCCAACGACCCGGTCAAGAACCTGCAGGTGGGCTGGAACACCGAGACCCACGAGTCCTACGCCTACTTTGAACAACTCAAGCAAAAGGTCGCCGACAAGTCGATCCAGGCGATCTGCATCGACCCGGTCAAGAGCAAGACGCTCGACTACCTCGGCGGCGCCGAGCACCAGTACATCCACCCGATGACCGATGTGCCGCTGATGCTCGCCATCGCGCACACGCTGGTGAAGGAAGGCCTGCACGACCAGAAGTTCCTCGACACCTACACGCTGGGCTTCGACCGCTTCCTGCCCTACCTGCAGGGCAAGACCGAGGACATGGTCGAGAAGACGCCCGAATGGGCCGAGCAGATCTGCGGCGTGCCCGCCGAGCGCATCCGCGAGCTCGCCCGCCTGATGGCCAGGCATCGCACCCAGCTCATCTTCGGCTGGGCGGTGCAGCGCCAGCAGCACGGCGAGCAGCCCTACTGGATGGGCGCGGTGCTCGCCGCCATGCTCGGCCAGATCGGCCTGCCCGGCGGCGGCATCAGCTACGCGCACCACTACAGCTCGGTGGGCGTATCCTCGTCGGGCGCGGCCATGCCCGGCGCCTTCCCGCTCAACCTCGACCCCGGCCGCAAGCCCAGGCACGACAACACCGACTTCAAGGGCTACAGCGCGGTGGTGCCGATCGCGCGCGTCATCGACGCCCTGCTCGAGCCGGGCAAGGAGATCGACTTCAACGGCGGCAAGGTCAAGCTGCCGCCCTACAAGATGGCGATCTTCAGCGGCTGCAACCAGTGGCACCGCCAGCCCCAGCGCAACCGCATGAAGGAAGCCTGGCGCAAGCTCGAGACCGTGGTCGCCATCGACTACAACTGGACCGCGACCTGCCGCTTCGCCGACATCGTGCTGCCGGCGTGCACCCCCTTCGAGCGCAACGACCTCGACGGCTACGGCTCGTACAGCAACCGCGGCATCATCGCGATGCAAAAGCTCATCGACCCGCTCTTCCACTCGCGCCCCGACTTCGAGATCTTCCGCGGCCTCACCCGGCGCTTCAACCGCGACGCCGAATACACCCGCGGCATGGACGAGATGCAGTGGGTCGAGAAGATCTACGAGGACTGCCGCAAGGAGAACGGCCTCAAGGACATCGCCATGCCGCCGTTCGCCGAGTTCTGGCAGAAGGGCTACGTGATGTTCCCCGAGGGCAAGCCCTGGGTGCGCCACGCCGACTTCCGCGACGACGCCGAGGTCAACGCGCTCGGCACGCCCTCGGGCTTCATCGAGATCTTCAGCCGCAAGATCGAGCGCTACGGCTACGCCGACTGCAAGGGCCACCCGGTGTGGATGGAGAAGACCGAGCGCTCGCACGGCGGCCCCGGCTCCGACCGCTTCCCGCTGTGGCTGCAGTCGGTGCACCCGGACAAGCGCCTGCACTCGCAGCTGTGCGAATCCGAGCCGCTGCGCGAGACCTACGCCATCGCCGGGCGCGAGCCGGTCTTCATCGGCCCCGAGGACGCCGCCGCGCGCGGCATCCAGCACGGTGACCTGGTGCGCGTCTTCAACGACCGCGGCCAGTTGCTGGCCGGCGCGCACGTTTCGGACAACTTCCCGCGCGGCGTGGTGCGCATCCAGGAAGGCGCCTGGTACGGACCGACCGGGCCGGAGATCGGCGCGCTCGACACCTACGGCGACCCCAACACGCTGACGCTGGACATCGGCACCTCCAGCCTCGCGCAGGCCACCAGCGCCAACACCTGCCTGGTGCAGATCGAAAAATTCGTCGGCACCGCGCCGGCGGTGACGTCCTTCGGCGGCCCGATCGAGGTCGATCCGGAAGGGCGGGAGGTGAAGGCGTGATGAGCACCGATACGGACGACAGGCAAGGTGCAGCGGCCGAAGCCGCCCCCCGCGCGAGCGCCGAGACGCAGTCCGCGGCCGCGCCCGGGGCGGCTCGGGACGTCGGCGGCTCAGCCGACTCCGTGCCCCTCTCTCACGAAGAGTGGCAGTTCGCCGGCACGCAGCGCGCGGGGCTGTACGGCTGGTTCGCCCGGCTGTACGCCGAGGAGGTTTCCGAGCCGGTTTATCGCAGCCACTTCGCCGACGGGGGCTTCGCCCCCTTCGCGGGGCTGGCCGAGCTCAGCCTCGAGGCCGAGGTGCAACGCCTCGACGCGGCCATCGCCACCCTGCGCGCCGAGCAGCTGCCGCGCCTGGAGCTGGCCGCCGACTTCGCCCAGCTCTTCCTGCTCGACGGCAAGACCAGCGCCCTGCCCTACGCCTCGGCCTACACAGGCACCGACGGCGCCTCACCGCTCTTCGGCGCGGCCGAGGCACGCATGCGCGACTTCCTCGCCGCAAGCGGGTTGAGCATCCAGGCCGACTTCCGCGAACCCGCCGACCACCTCGCCGTGCCACTGGCGTTGATGGCGGAGCTGGCCGGGGCGGCGTCGAGCGCAGAGGACATCCCCACCGCCGCCGCGGCCCAGGCGGACTTCCTGCGCACCGCCGTGCTCGACTGGCTGCCACGTTTCGTCGAGCGCTGCCAGCAGGCGCGCCCACGCTTCGACGTCTATCCGGCGCTGGCGGCCCTGCTGCTTGGGTTCGTGCGCGCGGACGTGGCGTTTCTGGAGGATGTGGGCGGGAGTGCGGCAGTCTCCTGAATCGCGCCACCCCAGACAGGGGCAGCGATCACGCCGCCCGCTGCCGCCTGCGCGATTCCCACCCGAGGCAGGCCAACCCGACCACCTTCGGAATCGGCCGGCTTCCGGTGCGGTAGTGCGCGATCATGCGCCTGGTCATGCCGAGCGATTCGGCTGCGCTCGCAAGCGACAGGCCATTGCGCTGCATCCAGTCGTTGAACTCGCTGGCCGTCGGCAGGCCGGCCTGCCGGCGGGACAGTTCGTACAGCCGGTCGGCGCCCAGACCCAGCCCGTCCGGCCAATCCAGCCCGTGCCCCCACTCGTCACGCGTCATGCGTGCGAAGAAGTCCGGGGTGCGCAGCGCATCGAAGGGCGGCTGGGCGAGATCGGACAGGTCGACCGGCAAGGTTTCGCCCGTGCTCCAGCCGATCTCGAGCTTCAGATCGCCCGTCACACGGGCTGTTTCGATGCGGGGGGGCGTCTTCATGGATTGAGCCTCCGGTATTCGTCCAGGTACTTCGCCTTGTTTGCGCGGATGTCCGCCAGCGCGGCGACCAGCCGCTTCAGTGGCTGCACCCCGCCCACCAACACTTCGCCCGTCTCGATCGCAACCGACACACGGCTTCCATCGCGAGAGATCACATGAACGTGAGGAACCCCATGCTCCATGCCGTTGATGCGGATCCGCCAGTCGCCCACGATGTCGTAGTTGGTCATCGCCAGAATAGTGAAATGGTTACACTTAATCAAGAGCCGATCAAATTGCCATCAGCATATCT
>ERZ795053.2801-NODE-2801-length-20530-cov-6.922589_pt1 | contig 20530 bp, 18 predicted proteins | sample MGYA00375137_ERZ795053 | MGnify/ENA primary metagenome ERZ795053 (study PRJEB30182, sample SAMN05720284) | activated sludge metagenome | isolation source: Anaerobic digester | place: Hong Kong | collected 2014-12-17 ...
CCGATCGTCGAATAGTTCGAGTAACGATAGGCCGCATCGACCGAGAAGCTCTGCATGAAGAGGCCGCCGTCTTCGATGATCGGCGCATGCATCTCGGTGAAGAATTCGTAGACGTCGAACTGCGCTTCGATGTCCTGTTCCACGCCATAGAAAGTCAGCGCGTTCGGATCGTTACGCAGGGCGGAAACGTCGTTCTTCGTTTTCTCTTTCCGGTATTCGCCGCCGAGAACGTATGCGATCGGGCCCGCCGGCAGTTCGAAGCCGAAGCCCGAACTATCGCCCGAGACGAAGCCCTGCACGACCATTTGCGTGACGCGGCCATAGTCGATCACGTCCTCGCCGCTCCCGGTGATCCAGGCGAGCGCTTCGGCGTTGGCGCCGGGCGTGTAGATCGACGAGATAAACGGATTGAACGGCACGCAGCCGCTGTTCGGCCCGGGCGTGAAGGTCGAGGGATAGGCGCCCGGGTTGTAGGACGAGACGACCGGATCGACCGGCGGCTCGGCGCTCGGATCGACCGACGAACGGCACACCGGATCGCCCGACACCGGGTCGGCGACGGCGTCGAGAGCCGCGAAATAGCGGTCTTCCCGGCGCAGGCCCTGCAGCCGCGATTCGACATCGGTGCGGCCATAGTTGAACGAGAGCTCATAGGAGAGCGCGTCCGAGAGGTCGCCCTTGATGCCGGCGACGGCGCGATAGGTTTCGCGCTTGTTGTTCTCGACGACGCGAAGTTCGAGGTCGTCGCGCGCAAGGTTCACGAACGGATCGTCGATCGTTGCGAGCACGTCCTGCATCGCCTGCGGGATGAACGGGTTGTCGAGGCCGAGCGTCAGATAGGACGTGAAGGAAGGCTCGCCCGGATTGATCGCCTTGGTGCGCACATATTTGAGTTCGACGAAGCCGCGCACCTTGTCGGAGAAATCATAGTGCGAAGTGTGGTTGGCGCTGAAGCTCCACGTTTTCGGGAAGAACTCCGGGTCGAAATAGTTGACCGGCGTGCCGTCGCCGCCGAGCGCGGTGAAGCCCGAAACATAGGTGCCTTCGTCATAGGCAAGGCCCTGATTGTTGAGGATGACATCGCCGAATTCGAGATCGACGCCATTGACGGTGTCATAGCCGAAGACGTCATAGCGGCCAGTCGGCGCCGTATAGACGTAATGAAGGTCATGCGCGAGAATCTGGTCCGGCACGTTCGGGTCGTCGACGCCGGAATTGTATTCGGCCGGATTGTTGACGAGGAACCACGGATTGCTGAGCCCGAAGCTGCGTTGAGAGAGCTTGAGCGCTTTGTTCGAACGATATTCGACGCCGAGGGTCGCGTTGCCGCGGCCATTTGCGAAGTTCTTGCCGCCGAGCACCGAGGCGAACATTTCGTTCGCATCGCCCCTGTCGGAAATCCCGTATTGCGAGCGCGCGCTGATCCCTTCGAAATCATCCTTCAGGATAAAGTTGACGACCCCCGAGACCGCATCCGCGCCGTAAACGGCGGAAACGCCGCCGGTGAGAACTTCGACGCGTTCGATGAGCCCTGTCGGGATCGAGTTCGTGTCGACCGCCGGAACGCCCGTCGCATCGGCGCCGACATGGCGCCGGCCATTGACGAGCACGAGCGTGCGCTGCGTGCCGAGATTTCGAAGGTTGAGGAAGTTAACGCCGGTGAGCGCGCCGGACTCATTGGTCTCGAACGTACCGGAAGAACCGCCGAGCGCCGGAATCTCGCTCAGGAGGCTTTCGATGTTCGTCGCACCGGAGAATTTGATGGTGTCGGCCGAGACGCTCATGAGCGGCGCGACAGATTCAAGCTCCGGCCTCGCAATACGCGAACCGGTGACGACAATTTCGTCGCCCGGCGCCTCGTCCTGCGCGAGCGCGGCCGCGCTCAGGGTCATGATTGATGTACCCGCGGCAAGCGCGAGGCGGATTTTGGCAGTCCCAAATGTTTTCGGCTTCATGCTAGTCCCCATTTATTCGCCCTAGCGCCGCCAGTGCAGGCGACGATTTCGCTCAGCCGCGATGGAGGCGGCGCGAAAAGAAAGGCCCCGTAGTCTCTCGCCAGAATAGTAAGCGAGCCCTGAGAGTGCGCTGAAATGAAGAGGGTCTTTCGCCCTTCGCCCCGCCAGCGTTCGTCAAGACAAATCAAAGCCTAATACGACCTGCCGCGGTGCGGCAAGCATATGTTGAGATAGTGTCATTGAATGATAGCATTCGGGCGAAAGGCCCTATACGGAGTTTGTCTGGCCGCTTTCCGGCGCCGCTGCGGGCCGCGGAAAAACCGGCTCCCCAAAAGCCCTCCCGCTGAAGAACTGCTGTGACGGAAAAGACGCACGCCCCATACCCCGAACCGGACGCTGACGCCGGACGCCTGAAAGCCGAGGCGGCGCAGCTGATCCGGCAGGGGCGAACGCAAGAAGCAGCGAACCTTCTCGAACAGGCGGCCGCGATGCGGCCCGACGACGCCGAGCTGGCGCTTCTCCTGGGGTCGGCGCTCTACCATCTCGGCGACTACGCCACTTCTTTAGAAAAACTCACGCGGGCCGCAGCGCTCGCGCCTCAACGCCATGACGCGCACTTGCTCCTCGCCCGTTCGGCGATCAAAGCGGGCGATGCCCCGCGCGCCTTCGCCGCGCTCGACGCTGCTCGGCGCCTCAGGCCGGAGGACGAACGCGCCTATGCGCTCGCCGCCGCGCTCGCAACGGAAGAACGGGACTGGCCCTTCCTCGTGCGGATGGCGCGGCTCTGGACCGAAGCGATCCCCGCCTCGCCCGAAGGCTGGAGCCAGCTTGCGCGCGGTTATCTTGAAGACTCCGCATTCTCCCCGGCGCTCGAAGCCGCCGCGCGCGCCGCCGACCTCGCCCCGACCGATCTTTCCCGCCTTGTCGCCGCCGCGCGGATCGCCCTCGCCGGACAGCGATACGATGCGGCGCGAGGTTATCTCGATCGCGCGCGGGCGCTCGCGCCGGAGAGCAGCGACGTTCTCTTCGCGCAGGCGCGTCTCCACCACCTGCTTGGCGAGCTTGCGCAAGCCGAAACAGCCTGTCGGCGCGTGATCGCCGCCGCGCCCGCTTACGCCCCGGCCTACGCCGAACTTTCCGCTCTGCGCGAAGGCGCGCTCAGCGATGCGGAAATGGCGGCGGTCGAACGCCTTCTCGCCGACAAGACCCTTCATGCGGATTACCGCGCGATGCTCTGCTTCGCCCTCGCCGACGCGCTCGACAAGCAAGGCGCGCCCGAGAAGGCGATGGCGCATTATGAAGCGGGCAACGCCGTTAACCTCGAAATCGCGGCGCGGGAGAATCTCGCCTATGACGCGCAGGCGCAAGAGGAAAACATCCGCTTACTGAAAGATGTCTTCTCCGTACCGATAAAAATTGATGCGGGTGCGCTCGGGCCTGCGTCCGTGCGGCCGATTTTCATCGTCGCCATGCCGCGCTCCGGCACGACGCTTCTCGAAAGCATCATCGCGGCTCATTCGAAGGCGCATGGCGCCGGCGAATTGCCGATGCTGCCGCGGCTTCACCGGGAACTCATGGACTGCGCACGTGAAAAGGGCGCAAACTCCGCGCGCGCGCTATTGAAATCCTCCGCGCCGGCCTGGCGTGCGCGCTATTTCGAAGCGCTGCCGCCGTTCGGCGACGCCGAGGCCGTCGTTGACAAGCAACCGATCAACTTCCAGTCGCTCGGGCTCATCCGCGCGCTCTTTCCCGAGGCTGTCATCCTCCACATCGAGCGCGCGCCGATCGATTGCGGCTTTTCCATCTACCGGCACAATTTCTCGAAGAACTGGCCTTGCGCGCACCGACTTTCCGACATCGCGCATTATTACGCGCTCTACCGGCGCATCGTCGAATTCTGGCGGAACGCCGGCGCGGCGCCCGATCTCGACCTGCGCCACGAAACGCTGGCGCGCGCACCTGAACGGGAAGTCCCGCGCATACTTGAAGCGTGCCGGCTCCCCTTCGAAGAAGCGTGCCTTTCCCCGCACGCGCAGCAGCGGCCTATCGCGACTTTCAGCGGCGTTCAGGCGCGTCAGCCGATCTCTGCGCGATACGCTTCGCGATACGAGGCTTACGCGCCATTGCTTGCGACGCTCGACGCCGCTCTCAAATCAGAGGGCGTCGAGCCGCGCTTCGCCGATTAGGGCGTTTCATCCTTGTCGACGCCGCGCGTATAGACCGGCTCGCCGTCGAGCATGGTTTCGATGACGGCGATCTCGCTGATCTCGGACGGTGCGATCGTCATCGGGTTGGCGCTGATGACGACAAGGTCCGCCCGCTTTCCGGGCTCGATCGAGCCGCGCTCATCGTCTTCGCCCGTCAGGATCGCGCCGTCGATCGTGAGGGCGCGAAGCATGTCCGACACGGCGAGAGCCTGTTCAGGATGCCAGACGGGCGTGTCGCCATCGGGCGACATGCGCGTCACCGCGACTTCGATGGCGTCGAACGGATCGGAAGTCGAAACCGGCCAGTCGCTTCCCGAGACGAGAAACGCGCCCGCATCGCGCAAGGCCGCGTTCGGATATAGCCATTTGGAGCGCTCTTCCCCGAGGAAAGGCTCCGTCAGATCCGTGATGTAGCTGTCGGCGAACGCCCAGAGCGTTTGCATGTTCGCGGCGACGCCGAGTTCTGCAAATCGCGGAATATCCGCCGGATTGATCAGTTCGATATGGGCCATGTGGTGGTGACGCTCGCGCTGCGGATTGGCGTCGATGGCCGCTTCGACAGCGTCGAGCCCTTCGCGCACGGCGCCTGAGCCGATCGCATGCATGTGGATATTGAAACCCGCCGCATCGAGCGCAATCGCATACTGATCGAGCACGTCCGGCTTGATGTTGAGGACGCCGCGATTGTCAGGCTGTTCGGGAATGTTGATATAGGGATCGATCAGCGCCGCAGTGTGATTTTCGAGAACGCCGTCGACGAAAATCTTCACCATGTCGGCCTTGAGATGGTCCGGGTCGATCGCCTCTATTCCCTGACGGCGAAGCGCAAGATGCTGGATACGTTCGCCGATGATATCCGGCGTGATCGACGGATCGGTGAAATCCTCTGTCGGCAGGAAAGAGAGCGTGATGCGCAGGGTGAGTTCTTTCGCCCGCGCAGCCTGTTCGAAGGCATCCTGCATGAAATTCGGTGGCACGGCGGCGTCGACCGACGCCGTATAGCCCATCGCGTTCTGGAACTTCATCGCCGCGACAAGATTTGCAACCGCCGTGTCAATCGAGGGCGGCGGAATGATGACGCGCACGAGATCGGTCGCCGCTTCGCGCAACGTTCCCGTGGGCTCCCCCGTTTGCGGATCGCGCTCTATGCGCCCGTTCTGCGGGTCCGGCGTTTCGGCGGTGATGCCGGCGCCGGCGAGCGCGGCGGAATTGACCCATGCGTTATGCCCGTCGGCGGAATAGAGAATGATCGGGCGTTCGGCGTCGATCGCATCGAGCAGCGCCTTGTTCGGATTGGCGTCCGGAAAGAGCGGCAGCGCCCAGCCCGAACCGACGAACATCGCAAGGTCGGGATGCGATTGCACATAGGCTTCGATGGTCGCCACCGCCTCTTCGGCGCTGTGCGCATCGTAAAGCGCGAGTGAAGTGAGCGTGTCGCCGCCGTCGACGAGATGAACATGCGCATCGGTGAAGCCAGGGAGCAGCATGCCGCCTTTGAGATCGAAGACCTTCGTCTTTTCGCCAGCAAGCGCCATGATTTCATCGCGCGAGCCGACTTTCAGAATGCGGCCATTCTTGATAGCGGCGGCTTCAGCGATCGTTCCATCCTTGTCGGCGGTGTAAACCGCGCCGTCGACGAACACCGTGTCAGCGGAGCCGCCACCCGCCGCGGGCCCGCCGCACGCGCCGAGCGCCACAAGAGCAAGGAGCCCCGCCCCGCTCGCGAGAACCGCTTTCAGTTTCAAAGCCATGCCGTCATTTCCCTCCGCATGCCAGCGGCGATCCTCGCCGCACCCGCTGCGCTATGAATAAGCGGACGCCAGGCCCCGTGGCAATCGGGCCAGGCAGCGCCCTAGTTCTGCGTCGGCGTTATCGCAAGAAGCCGCGCCGGATTGCGCACGAGCATATTGTCGATGTCTTCATCCGTCGCGCCCGCCGCGCGCAGGTAGGGAACGACATCGGCGAGCACGAAATCAAAGCCCTTGCCGCCATAGGCGCGCTGCTGGATTTTCGTGCATACATCCTGCGAGAGAAGAAGCTGGCTCGAATAGCCCTTCTCGATCAGCTTGCTGACGATCTCTCCCATGTAACGATTGTCGACCGTGGGGTTCCCGAGCGGCGACGGCACGCCGAAAAGATCGAACTCAAGCGTCACCCCGCGCTTCAATGCCGCTTCGAGCAGGAAAACCTTATCATAAGCGTCACCGGCAATGTGCCCGACGATGACGCGCGACAGGTCCGCCCCTTCCTCTTCGAGGATGTCGAGCATCTTCATGAACTGCGAGCCGTCGCCCACCCATTGGTGAAGCGTAATCGCAGCGCCGGTGCGCCGGCTTGCGCGCGCGGCCGCACGAAGCTGTTTCACATCGTCTGAATCTTCCGGCGCGGTGACGACAGTCATCGCTGGAATTTCACCGATAATTCCCGAATGGACGCCCGTTTCACCAACGCCATAAACAATATCGGAGACGATTTCATCGGCGATCGAATTGACGCTGCGCGCATTGAACTCTTCCGGGCGCCACGCATCTCGATACCACCCCGCCCCCATGACGACATTGAGCCCGCTTTCGGCCGACACGCGCGCAATACGCTCCGGATCGCGCCCAAGGCCATTGGTCGTAACGTCGACGAGCGTGCGCCCGCCCGCATTCTTGAAATACGTGGCTTCGCGCAACACTTCCTTCATGTTCTCGACGATGAGAACGTCTTCATTGACCCAGATATGGCGATAAATGTCGGCGAGATTGTCGAGTCGGACTTTCATGCGCCACAGCGCCAACTTTTCTTCCGTATCGGGATATTCCCGGTGGGAGAGCGCCCACCGCTCCGGCGCATCAAGGGGCAGGCTCAAATCGATGAAAAGGTGCTCGTGCGGAAGCGTGATCCCTACCTCTTCCGGCGCGATAGGCCCCTGCACCGTCATGATCTTGCCGGCCATCTCTGCCCTGAAGGCCGCCTCCGCGCCTTCATCAGCGAGCGCGCCGCCCCCGGAAACGCCGCTCGCCAGCCCAACGGCGGCAAAAATCCAGGCAAGTCGAAACAGGCGGGCATTCATCTGCTATTCGCTCCTCATTCGATCACCCGCCGCAGCATTCCGGCGAAGCATCAGAAAGCAGGATGATAGAAAAGACGCCAGCAACGCGAAACCGCATGCCGTGTCTATAAGGCGATCCGATGAGAGAATGGTGCCGCTTAGGTGACTTGAACACCTGACCCCATCATTACGAATGATGTGCTCTACCAGCTGAGCTAAAGCGGCGACCGGCTGGCGGGTTTTGGCCCGCCGGCGGAGGCGGGTTCCATAGCCCGACTGCCCCCGTTTCGCAACATCTCCCTTGCCGGTTCCCGCGCGGGGCCGCCGGCTTAGGGTCGGCCCCGCGAACAGCGCGGAATCCGGAGCGTTCTGGCGGCTGCAGGCCTAATCAGGCCCCAAGTCGTCAGGCCCTCAGGGTTCCGCCCGTCGCCTTGGCGACCTGGGCGACGATGCGCTGGGAAAGCGCCTCGATCTCCTCATCGGTCAGGGTCTTTTCGCGCGGCTGAATGGTGACTTCGACCGCGAGGGATTTCTTGCCTTCCGGCACGCCCTTGCCCTGGTAAACGTCGAAAAGCGCGACTTTCACGATCAGCTTCTTGTCCGCGCCGGAGACGGCTTTCAGGAGCGCTTCGGCGGCGACGCCCTCGTCGACGACGAAGGCGAAATCGCGCGTCAGCGGCAGGAGTTCGGAGGCGTCGAGCGCGGGCTTGGTCTTGGTCGCACGCTGTTTCGCCGCCGGGATCGCATCGAAGAACACCTCGAAAGCGTGGACCGGCCCATCGACATCCATCTCTTTCAGAACGCGCGGGTGAACTTCGCCGAACCAGGCGAGCACTTTCGGTCCGAGCCGAAGGGCGCCCGAGCGGCCCGGGTGATACCAGGAGGGCGCATCGGCGCTTGTCTGAAGGTTTGCGACCGGCGCGCCCGCGGCTTCGAGCGCGCAGATTGCGTCGGCTTTCACGGTGAAGGCGTCTGCTTTGCCGGTCGCGCCTTGCCAGGCGCGCGGCGGATTGGACAGGCGCACGCCCGAGGCGGCGATACGCTGGTCTTCCGGCTTGACGCCGGCATATTGTGGCGCGACTTCGAAGAGCGCGAGGTCATCGCGCCCGCGGTCGGCGTTGCGCTGAAGCGCGGCGATGAGGTTCGGCAGGATGGAAGGCCGCATCGCGCCGAGATCCGACGCGATCGGATTGGCGAGAAGCAGCCCCTGCTCTTTCAGCCATTCCTCGCCATCGCAGAAGAGCTTTGCGAAACGCTCATCCGTGAAGGACCAGGTGACGGCTTCGAGAAGCCCGCGTGCGGCGAGCGCCCGGCGCGCCGCAAAGCGGCGCTGCTGGTCGGCCGTGAGCTTCGTTCCCTCAACCGCCACGCGCGCCGGAAGGGTCGCCGCTTCAAGCCGGTCAAAGCCGACAATGCGCGCGATCTCCTCGACGATATCGGCCTTGCCGTCGACATCGGGACGCCAAGAAGGAACGTCGACCAGCCACGGGTCGGCGCGCGAGACGCGGAAGCCGAGCGCCTTCAGGACGCGTTCGCTCTCTTCTTCTTTTACATCGATGCCGAGAAGGCGCTTCGCCTCCGACGGAGGATAGGCGACGGTTTTATTCGTGGACGGAATTTCTCCCGCGATTTCGATTTCGCTCGGCTCGCCCCCGCAGGCGTCGAGGATAAGCTTCGTCGCAAGCTCAAGGCCCGGAACGATGAAGGCGGGATCGACGCCGCGCTCGAAGCGATAGCGCGCATCGGAGTGAATGCCGGTCTTGCGGCCAGTTTTCGCTGTCCGCAGCGGATCGAAATAGGCGCATTCGATGAAGACCGAGGTCGTTTCTTCCGTAGAGCCCGTATCTTCTCCGCCCATGATGCCGCCGAGGCCGAGAACGCCGTTGTCGTCGGCGATGACGCACATCGTCTCGTCGACTTCGTAATCGCGGCCATCAAGCGCGAGGAACTTTTCGCCCTTCGCGCCGAGCCGCGCATGGATGACGCCCTTGAGCTTGTCGGCGTCATAGACGTGCAAGGGCCGCGCGCGATCGTAGGAAAGGAAGTTCGTCACATCGACAAGCGCGTTGATCGGGCGAAGGCCGATCGCCGTCAGCCGGTCGCGCAGCCATTTCGGAGACTGCCCGTTCTTTACGCCGCGAATGAGCCGGCCCGCAAAAACGGGACACGCATTTTCCGCGCCTTCCGAAAAACGCAGTTCGATTTTCTGCGGACAGGGATAAGCGCCCTTGATGGCTTGCGGCGCGGGCGAAATGAACGCGCCCAGCCCCGCCGCTGCGAGATCGCGCGCGACGCCGTTGACGCCGTTCGTATCCGGACGGTTCGGCGTTACTTCGAAGTCGATCACCGGGTCGGCGCCGAGCACTTCTGCGAGCGGCGCGCCGACGGCGGCGCCTGCCGGGGCCTCAATAATGCCGTCATGGTCGTCGCCAAGCTCAAGCTCGCGGGCCGAACACATCATGCCGTTCGATTCGACGCCGCGGATCTTCGCCTTGGTGAGCGTCACGTCGATGCCTGGCACATAGGCGCCGACCGGGGCGAAGGCGACCTTGATGCCCGCGCGCGCGTTCGGCGCGCCGCAGACGATCTGCAAGGTTCCATCCTTCGTCGCGACCTTGCAGACGCGCAGCTTGTCCGCATCCGGATGCTTTTCGGCTTCCAGCACCTCGCCGATCGTGAACGCCTTCAACCGCTCTGCGGGATCGTTCACTTCCTCGACTTCAAGGCCGACCGCGACCATCGTGTCGACGATCTCGGCAAGGCTCGCCTCGGTTTTGAGGTGATCTTTGAGCCAGGAGAGAGAGAATTTCATTTTTTGGACACCTTTAGGGATTTAGGCGAGAATGAAAGTGACCGGCGCGGCCCGAACAACGCCGGCGAGAATTTTTAGATGACCGACTTTGCGCAAACGCCCGACTGGTCGCGCGAGGCCCCCCGCGGCTTCTGGGACCCGGGGCGAAAGCTTCTGAAAACGATTCGCGATTACCAGCGCCTTTCGGGCGCGCTCGGACGGCTGCGCCGTCCGTTCATCGTGCTTCGCCATCGCTTCTGGTCCGCCGTCACGGGCGCCGACATTCCGCTTAACGCCAAAATCGGCGGCGGGCTGATGATCCCGCATCCGAACGGCATTGTCGTTCATCCGGAGGCTATCATTGGCGTCAACTGCCTGATCATGCAGCAGGTCACGCTGGGCGTGCGCGAAGGGCGCGAGGGCGCGCCGATACTTGGCGGCCATGTCGATATCGGCGCAGGCGCGAAAGTCCTCGGCCCCGTGACGATCGGCGCCGATGCGCGCATCGGCGCGAACGCCGTCGTGCTGATCGACGTGCCGACGGGCGGTCGCGCCGCCGGCGTTCCGGCGCGCATCATCCCCGCCAAGGACGAGTGACCAATACTCCGTTAGTCCCCTCCCTTGAAAAGGGAGGGTTAGGGAGGGTTCAAAACCGCCCGCTCTGAAGCTTGCGGCTTTGAACTCTCCCTTTCGGCCAAGACCGGCTTCGCAAAGCGAAGCCGGGGCCTCAAGCCCTCCCTTTTCAAGGGAGGGAAGCAATCGCACTGTCGTCGCTCGCAGCATCACAGACTCTCGACGACGCGCGTAAGCGCCGCTTTCACCGTCTTCGCAGCGTCATCCAGAGCCGGATTGCCGACGCGGCCGAGCGAAGCTTCGGGATCAACAGCGGCGACTTCGACGCCTTCATCCGTCTGCTGAACGATGACGTTGCAGGGCAGCATGACGCCGATCTTGTCTTCGATCGACAGCGCCTGATGCGCCATTTTCGGGTTGCACGCGCCGAGAATGCGATAGGGTCGGAAGTCGACGTCGATCTTTTTCTTCAAGGTCGCGGAAACGTCGATCTCGGTGAGAACGCCGAAGCCTTCCTTCTTCAACGCCTCGACGACGCGCGCGATGACGCCGTCAAAATCGCCGGCGAGCGTTTTTGCGATGTAGTAGGTCATGGCTTCCTCCTTCCGTGTTTCTTCATCCTTCGAGGCCCGGCTTCGCCGGGCGCCTCAGGATGAGGCTTTCCTTACCGGCTGAGCCCCGTTGCGAGGTTCGGCTGGTCGTGCGGGTCGAAGCCGTAATGCTCGAGCCAGCGGGCGTCGGCGGCGAAGAAGTCGCGCAAGTCAGGAATGCCGTATTTAAGCATTGCGAGGCGGTCGACGCCCATGCCGAAGGCGAAGCCCTGATATTCGTCGGGGTCGAGGCCGCAACTTTTCAGGACGTTCGGATGCACCATGCCGCAGCCGAGGATCTCCATCCACTTTTCGCCCTGACCGATGCGGATTTCGTTTCCGACGCGCTCATAACCGATATCCATCTCCGCTGAAGGCTCCGTGAACGGAAAGAAGTGCGGGCGGAACCGCGTCTTCACAGCATCGACTTCGAAATAGGCTTTCGCGAAGGCCGCGAGCGTGCCCTTCAGATGGCCCATATGCGTTTCGCGGTCGATGACAAGGCCTTCGACCTGATGGAACATCGGCGTGTGCGTCTGGTCTGAGTCGCAACGGAAGGTGCGCCCCGGAATGATGATCCGGATCGGCGGCTTCTTCGACATCATGGTGCGGATCTGCACCGGGCTCGTATGCGTGCGCAGGAGCATGCGCGAGCCGTCTTCCTGCGGATTGAAGAAGAAGGTGTCGTGCATCTCGCGCGCCGGGTGGTCGAGCGGGAAGTTGAGCGCGGTGAAATTGTGGAAGTCGTCCTCAATGTCCGGGCCTTCCGCAACGTCGAAGCCCATGGCGGAGAAGATCGCGATGATTTCTTCCGTCACCTGACTTACCGGGTGGATGCGGCCCTTCGGCTCCGGGCGGATGGGAAGGCTGACATCGACCTTTTCCGACGCAAGGCGCGCATTGAGCGCGGCCTCTTCAAGCACCGCCTTCTTCGCTTCGATCGCGGCGGCGATGCGGTCCTTGAGGCCGTTGAGGGCCGGGCCCATCTCCTTGCGCTCTTCAGGGCTCATCTTGCCGAGCGTCTTCATCCGCTCGCTGACGACGCCTTTCTTGCCGAGCGCGGCGACGCGCACTTCTTCAAGCGCCGCAACGGTCTCGGCGGCGGCGATCTTGTCAGAGAGCTCGGCTTCGAGTTGGTCGATTTCGGACATCAGGTCCGTCTCCAGTTCATCGCTGAATACAAAAAGCGTCATCCGTCATGGATGACGCCTTCAAGCGCGCTCAAACGCGCTCATTTCCGGCAGTGCGGTGAATATAAAGCGCGGGCCCCTCTGTCGAGGGGCCCGGGGCTGGCCTTGAGAATCGCGCGGCCCGATCAGGTGAAACGCGATCCTTCGGAGGTCTCGAGGCCGCGCAATCGCAGGCGCGCCCTAGTTGGAGGCGAGGCGTTCGCCGCTGTCGGCCTGCGCGGCGGCGTAGGCCGTGAGTTCCGGAGAATCCACCGACGCCACCGCCTTGGCGAGCGACTCTGCAACGCAGGCGCGGAGCTTGCGGCGGACGATCGGCGAGGACCACATCTCTTCGCGGCAGGTCTGGACCGCCGCCTTTTCGAGATCGGCATAGAGCGCGGCGACGGCGGCCGGATCGCTCAAGGCCTCGCGGTCAAATGACACCGCTTTCTCCGCCGCGGAAGCGACGGTGGCGAGAAGGGCTGATGCTGAGAGGGCGATAATCGAAGTCCGGATCATTTCTGTTTCCTTTCAAAGGGTTACGAAATGCCGGGCGTCTCCATTATGTTCTGTGGGCCGCAAATTGCTGCGGCGCACAATTGCTACCACGCTTCGCAAAACCGTCAAATTCTTTTTGCACCTGCTAACAGATTTTCAAGCGCGCGGCGCCCGGAAGGATAGCGCGCAACGAAAAACGGCGCCGCAGAAGGGCGCCGTTCCTCAAATTCTCGATTTTGCGCTGGGCCTTAGGCGGCGAGCGCGGCTTTCGCCTTGTCGGCAAGCGCCTTGAAAGCCTCCGGCTCTTTCACCGCGATATCGGCGAGGACCTTGCGGTCGACTTCGATGCCGGCTTTCGAAAGGCCGTTGATGAAGCGGGCGTAGGTCAGGCCGACTTCACGCGAGGCAGCGTTGATGCGCTGGATCCAGAGCGCGCGGAAATTGCGCTTCTTGGCGCGCCGGTCGCGATAGGCGTACTGGCCCGCTTTCTCCACCGCCTGCTTGGCGATGCGGATCGTGTTCTTGCGGCGGCCGAAATAGCCTTTGGCTGCCTTGATGACTTTCTTGTGCTTGGCGTGCGCTGCAACGCCACGTTTGATGCGCGACATGTCTGGCCTCTCTTACCGGTCGTACGGCATGTATTTTTTGACAATCCGGGCGTCCGCGTCGGACATGACTTCCGTGCCGCGGTTCTGGCGGATGTACTTGCCGTTATGGCTGATGAGGCGGTGGCGCTTGCCGGCGACGCCGTGCTTGACCTTGCCGCTGGCGGTCATTTTGAAGCGCTTTGCAGCAGACTTCTTCGTCTTCAGTTTGGGCATTTCAGGTCCTTTCGGATAGCGCCCCAAAGGGCGCATGCATAAAGCCGCCAAGGCATGCCATGGGCCCGGCGACCGTTTTCAGAGCGGCGCGTTATAGCGCAAGAAGCGGGCGATGCAAGCGCCAGAGCGCCTCAAAGCCCCTAAAAACGCGCCTTTGAGAGGGTAAACGCCCTGCCCCGAAGGCTCAAGGCGCGTCGTGGAAGATGATTCCGAGGGTGAAACGCGCGCCGGACCGGATCGTCGCGACGCCGTGGCGCATTTTCGCCCGGTAAACGCCGCGCGCGCCTTCCACAGGCCGGTCATTGACGGCGAACGCCGCCGCCTCTCCCTGGCGCAAGGGAACGACCTCCGCACGGGACTGCATGCGCGGGCGCTGCTCGGTGAGGACGAACTCCCCACCGTCGAAGTCCTTGCCGGGTTCGGAGAGGAGGATCGCGACCTGAACCGGGAAGACTTCCTCTCCGTAAAGGTCCTGATGGAGACGGTTATAGCCGCCCGCGCCATATTTGAGGATCAGGGGCGTCGGCCGCGTCTGCCCGCGTGCTGCGCATTCCTTTCGATAGTCGGCGAGCTTCGCCGGGAAAGAGCACGGGGCCCCGAGCGCCGCCGCCCATTTCTCCGCAATAGGAACGAAGTGCGGATAGAGCCCCTCTCGAAGGCCCGAGACGAGCGCCGGCGGCGCGTCCGAAAAATAGCGATAATCGCCTTCGCCGAAGCCATGCCGGCGCATCGCCACCGTGCTGCGATAGTGGTCGCTGTCATAAGCGGCGATGAGCGCGGCGCATTCTTCTTCGCTCAAGAGCGAGCCGAGCATTGCATGGCCTTGCGTATCGAGTTCCGTCAGCACGCGCGCCCAATCGATCGACGCGATGCGATGAGCGAGCGGGCCCGTGACAAGCCGATCGGGATGACAACGCTTGCACGGACGGAAGCCTGCGCGTTCAGCTTCCGCGCGCGTTCTTGCGAATGAGACGTTCTTGCGCAAAGGCCGCCCCGCGCAGGACGGCAGGCAATAAACGCCGGTTGTTGCAACGCAAGAATAGAAGGCGCCGTCCGCAGACTTGTCGCGCGCTGCGACGGCGGCCCAGCGGGCGTCATCATTCCCGTAAGGATCATCGACGAGTCTGAGATTTGCGGCGGACATCGGCGGCTCCTTTTCTTTCCGCCTCAATAGCCTCGCGGCGCCGCGAAATCCGCCCGTTTCTTGCGGGCGAGGCTCAAGGCGAAGTGAGCGATTTAGAAGACAGGCCGACTGGAAGGCGGCGCATCCATCCTGTAGCCTTTCAAAAACAAACGGACGGGGTGGAATGCGCCTGCTCGCCGCACTCATCTTTTGGCTCGCCGCCGCCGCGCCATTGCGCGCTGCGGAGCCTGTCGCTTCAGTCCCCTATCGCGTCGATTATGGCGGGTGGTTCACCGTCGCGGTGATGGTGAATGGTCAGGGCCCGTATGATTTCGTGCTCGACACTGGCTCGACCCTGACGCTCGCTTTCCGCAACCTTGCGAACATTCAGGCTTTTGAGCCGACCGGCGGCCCGCCCCTGCGTGTGCTCGGCATATTGAGCAAGGAAGAGCTTGAGCCTTACGCGCTTGGCGACATCGCGCTTGGCGGCGCCGTGTTGGAAGACCATGTCGGCATCATTCTCGGCGACTGGGCCCCGCCGCGCCGCACGCCGCGCGGCATTATCGGCCTCGATTTCCTGCGCGAATATGCGGTCCACTTCAATTCGGCGACGCGAACCATGACGCTCTATCCGCATGGCGGAATACCGAAGAGCGAACTCAAGGGCCTTATCAAGGTCAAGCTGACGCCAGACGATTTTGGCGCGACTTCGGGCGCGCTCTTTAAGGCGGAAGGGCTCGTCAACCGCAAGCCCGTCAAGTTCATCATCGATCTCGGTTCCGCGTCGACGCTGATCAACTACATTGCGGGGGAAGCGATCTTCTCGACCGTGCAGACGACAAACATCGGTCAGGGATTCACCACTGGCAGCCATCTGAAAGACGTCTTCGACGACCGCACGCATGCGCGCACGGCCCTTCTCAATCGCATTCAGTTGGGCCGCGCGATCTGGCGCAATCACGGCGCCTGGATCTACAACGCGCCGGTTTTTGACGATCTCGGCGTGCAAGGGCTCGCTTACGGCCTCGCCGGCGTCGACCTTTTCGCCGATCGGGATTTCGCGCTCGATTTCGGCGAGAATGCGCTTTACGTCTCGCGCCGGCCTCGCGGAAACTGACGGCTTACTGCTTGCCTTTGATATAGGGCTCGACGACGCCTTTGACGGTCAGCGTCAGCGGATTGCCCTTGCGGTCCAGCGTCTTGCCGACGGCGACTTTGATCCAGCCTTCGGAGACGCAGTACTCCTCGACATTGGTCTTTTCCTGACCGTTGATCTTGATGCCGACATTGAGCGCGAGCACATCCTCATTGTAGTGGGGGCTGCGCGGATTGACCGAAAGGCGGTCAGGCAGGGCCGGTTGAGCGGCTTCGGGCGCGGCGTCGTCAATCATGTCAGGTCTCTTCGGTGAATCGCGTCGTTGCGTCATCAAATGCCGCAAGATGCGCCCTCTTGGCAATATCGAAGGGGCGATTCCATGCGGTAATTGCGCATTGTCAGACGCCGCCTCATCTGAAACCATGCGCGAAGGAAAAAATCGGGCCGTCACAGCGAGCCGCTTGCCGATTCCGGTGAACTTAAGGACGCCGGGTTCGCGAAGAATGAAGGCCTCGCCGCCAGCAACGCTATCGGCGGGAGCCTGGCCCACAGGACGCAGTGAAATTCGAGAGGAACAAAATGACGCGAACCGCGCGCCGCTGTTTCATTGCGGGCCTGACGCTCGCCCTCAGCGTCTCTCGAGGCGCTTTTGCTCTGGGTCCAGAGGAAGTCGCCTCATGGCGCGCAGATCTCGATGTCTATGAGGAAACTCTCGAAGCGAACCATATCGATCTTTTCAACACGGTCTCACGCAAGACCTTCTCCCGCGAACTCGCAGCGCTACGCGACGAACTCGATAAAATGGACGAGGAAGAGATCGTCGTCGCGTTGATGGCGCTCACGCGCAAGATCGGCGATGGCCACAGCGCGATTCCGCTTTGGGGAACGCCCTACAAACGATTCCCTTTCGAGGTTGCGGTTGTCGGCGACGAAGTTGTGGTGACGGGAACGAGCGCTGAGCACGCTTCGCTTCTCGGCGCCCGCCTCGTCTCCATCAACAACGCCCCATCCGCGAAGGTCATCGCCTCGGTCTCGAAGATCGCGCCTTTTGTCGAGAACGGGCAGTCGATGGTCATCAGGACAAGCATGTACATGCTTGTCAGCGAGCTGCTGACCGGGCTTGGCTTCACGCAAGACGACGGCGCAGCGATGCTCGAATTCGAAAAGGACGGCCGCAGGCTTTCTATTGCGACCGCGCCTATCGACAAGGCCGCGTTTCCAGACGCAATCGTCAGTCGCCTCGATTATCGAAGGGGCTATGCGACGGAGCCTTTCTTCAAGGTGAACGAAGAATTCTGGGCCAGCTCAGCGAACGATGGCGAAACGATCTACATTCGGTTCGACGCTTACCCGTCGGAGGCGGAGATCGATGAAATGGGCATGGCCCTGCTCGGCTATATCGGCGAACACGCGTCGAAGAACCTGATCATCGATTTGCGCGAGAATTTCGGCGGCGACCTGTATCTCGGCCTCAAACTCGCAGCCTATCTCAACACGGCGGATTCGATTGACTGGAAGAACGGCGTCTACGCATTGATCGGCGCAAAAACATTTTCCGCCGCCATGAGCAATTCCGCGCAATACCGCCAGCTGCTAAACGCCCGGCTTATCGGCGAACCGACAGGCGGGCGGCCATGCGGCTATCAGGACATGGGTCAGTTCAACCTGCCAAATTCGGGCCTACTCGTGACTTATTCAAAGCGGCGCTTCTGCATCGAAGAGGGCGAAGCTGTCATGCCAGACATCGTCGTTCCGATGACAAAGGCCGATTATATCGCGCCATACGACGCCGCGCTCGAGAAAGCGCTTGCCGACATCGCGTCCCGAAAGTAGACACGCGGACGCCGTTAAGACTTCAGCAAGAATGCCCGCCCTGCCGCTAAATTCCGCACTAATTCCTTCGCTCGATATTTACCGCTTTCGGCGAGGCTTGGCGCGAATTTCCGCCCAGAGGGGAGGCTCTCGCCCGTGTCATTTGGAAAATCCGATAGAACCGACCCGCATTCAATGCTCGTCTCCGTCGGCGCCGACGGCCATGTCAGCGCGGAAGATGTGATCTTCCTGCGCCGCAATGTCTTTCCTGACGGCGTCGTCTCTCGCGGCGAACTCGATGCGATCTTCACGCTCGCCGAGCGCGCGCCGCAGGGCGATCCGGAATGGCTCCACTTCTTTGAGGAGATCGTCTCCGATTTCTATCTTCGCGAGGAAGAGCCGCATGGCTACCTCACGAACGAAGAATTCGACACGCTCAGGGCGCGCATCACCCGCGACGGTGAAAAAGTGAGCGAGATCGAGCTCCGCATGCTGATCAAGCTGATCGAGAGCGCCACCTCGACGCCGCCCCAGCTTCACGAATTCATCGCCGACGCGCTGCGGGGCATGATCATCCGCGACGACCGTTCGTCTGGCATTGATGAACATGAAACGGAACTCGTGCGCCGCTTCATCTTCGCCACCGGCGGCGCCGGCAATCTCGCCGTGACGCGGACGGAAGCCGAGCTTCTCTTCGATCTCAACGACGCGGCTGCACAATTCGGCGCGCATCCGTCGTGGACGGACTTTTTCGTAAAGGGCGTCACCAATCACCTGATGGCGCATTTCGGCTATCACGCTCCGACGCATGAAGACGCGCGCAAGACTCACAAATTCATGACGGACCACTCGACGAATGCGGGCGGCTTCCTGAAGCGGATGCTTTCGGGCGGGCTTTCAGGCTTCAAGAAAGAAGAGGACTCGCTCATGGCGCGCCGCAATGAGGCGCGCGAGCGTGACGCAGCCGTCGCCGAGACCGTGACGCCCCTCGAAGCCGAATGGCTCGCCGACCGCATCGGCCGCAATGGCGACCTTCATGAGAGCGAACGCGCGCTCATCGAGCACATTCGCGATCTCGGCGCGGAACTGCCGCCGGCGCTGAAAACGATCATCGACCGCGCAGCGTAGCGCCGTGCGGGGCCGCCTTACGACTGGCCCTGCCCTTCGCGGAATTTGTCGATGAAGGCCGCGACGACATCGGCCCAGCGACTGACGGATTGCGTGATGCGATCCATCGTGACGCCGCCGCCAAGCTCGACGACATAGTCGACGCCGACCTGGCCCTGCTCTTCGATGATATAGGCCCGGCCGAAGACCTGGCTTTCATTGTAGCTGTTGATGACCGCGTAATCCTTCGGCGTCATCGGCCGGCCAAGCTCGAAATTGACGAAGAACATCAGGGTTTCGCAGGCCTTGGGCCCGCCCGCGCAATCGAGCGCGCGCACCCAGAAGATGATGTTGTCGCCGAGCCGGCCCGCCGCGACCGGCGAGCCGCTCGCAGCGTCTTCCGCCATGGTCGGGGAAAGCCCCGCGTCCGTCAGGATCGCTTCAAGCTCGTTCGCCGTTACGGCTGTCTTCGTCTGCGCCGCAGCGCCCGAAAGCGCGCCTTCGCCCGCGATCAGCGCCAGTCCGGCTGCGATCGCCGCCGCCGCGCGGCCAAAACCCCTCTGTTTCATCACGCAAAACCCCGTCTTCCCACTCACTGAATACTGCGACGGATAAGGCCGCCAAGGCAATGGCTTCGGTTCCCTCGCAGGCGCATGGAGAACGCCGGCCGAATGGCGTATCGCCGCGTTGACAGACAGACGACGCTCCCTATTGTGAGCGCGCTTCCGCGCTAAATGCCTCAAAGAAGGGAACTTTATGGCCGACGGGTCGCAGGCCTCGCGCCCCCTATCGCCTCACCTCCAGATCTGGAGGTTCACGGTCACCATGGCCGCCTCGATCACGCACCGCGCGACTGGCGTCGCGCTCTACGGCGGCGCGATCCTGCTTTCGGCATGGTTCTTCGCGCTGGCGGCTGGCCCTGAAGCCTATGGGCCGGTGAGCGCGATCGTGGGCTCGCCTTTCGGGCTTGTCGTTCTCTTCGGCTTCGCCTGGTCGTTGTTTTTCCACACGCTGAACGGCTTGCGCCATCTCTATTGGGACACCGGCCGCGGGCTCGACCCGAAAATGGCGACGATGACGTCCTGGCTCGTCTATGGCGGCTCGATCGTCCTCGCGGTCCTCGTTTTCATCCTTGCACTGAATTAGGGGAGCGTTCGGGCATGACCTCCAAAGGCACGTCGACTTTCATCGCCCAGCGCGCGAGCGCGGTTCTTCTCCTCCCGCTGATCTGCTGGTTCCTGTGGGCGGTCATCGCTCACGCCGGCGCGAGCTATGCGGAAATGCGCGCTTTCGCGTCTGAGCCGCTGAGCGCCGGGCTCTTCGCCGCTCTCATCGTCGTCGGCGCCGCGCATATGCGCATTGGCATGGCCGAGGTGATCGAGGACTACATCCATTCCGGCCTCAAAGGCCTTCTGATGACGCTTAACTGGCTCGCGGCGATCTGCGTCGCCGGCGCCGGCGTCTTCGCCGCCCTGACCCTCGTATTCGCAGGCTGACATGACCAATTCCTACCAAATCATCGACCATGAATATGACGTCGTCGTTGTCGGCGCGGGCGGCGCGGGGCTTCGCGCGACGCTCGGCGCGGCGCAGGCCGGACTCAAGACGGCGTGCGTGACGAAGGTTTTCCCGACGCGTTCGCACACGGTCGCGGCGCAGGGCGGCATTTCGGCGTCGCTCGGCAATATGGGCGAGGATAACTGGCGCTGGCACATGTACGACACCGTCAAGGGGTCGGACTGGCTCGGCGA
>ERZ795053.2804-NODE-2804-length-20511-cov-5.334523_pt1 | contig 20511 bp, 12 predicted proteins | sample MGYA00375137_ERZ795053 | MGnify/ENA primary metagenome ERZ795053 (study PRJEB30182, sample SAMN05720284) | activated sludge metagenome | isolation source: Anaerobic digester | place: Hong Kong | collected 2014-12-17 ...
CCGGATGGTTTAATCGAAGGTGCTGTTGATCCTGCTCTTGTTCTTACCGGAGTTACGCTGGAAGACGAAGGCGATTATTTTGTTGAAGTATCAAATGAATGTGGTACCATTACATCAGAATCAGCAACACTTACAGTTAATCCATGGACTCAGGTAATTGACTTTAACGGTCAGGTGAACGGCATGTCCACATATCTTGAACTGATTGAAAATGATATTGCTACCATTTTTAATCCAATCATGGATACACTTTTATCCATCGAATTCATGCAACCAAGTAAGGTCTATGTACCCGGAGCTGTATCCTTCGACTGGAATGAAGCAAAAGGTGCTAAAACCGCTATCAAAGCCGGACTATGGCCAACCTCTATCACTGTTACCGGTTATCCGACACTGGGAACTGAAGTTTCCTTACCAGCCGGATGGTCACTTATACCAGTATGGAGCCAGGGTGTTGTGCTTACAGCAGATGTATTTGGTCCACTTGGAGGTAATCTGATTGCAGCATTCAGTATTGATTATTCAGGTATCTACTGGCCGGCATACAATATTTATTCTCTTGAATACCTTGTTCCCGGTAGTGCTTACCTGGTAGCTCTTGCAGCTCCCGGAACCATTGACTTCAATGTTCCTCTGGTAAAATCTGCAACTCCTGGTTATGTATCATTACCAATCAATACTACTACCTGGAAGTCTGTTCAAATGTCAGGTTTGCAGCACAATATCGCAATAACTGCTGAAGCACTGGCTCAACTAAAAGTTGGCGATATCATTGGTGCTTTCAACCAGAACGGTGCAATTGCAGGCATGGTTGAAATAAACAGCATTACAGAGAATACCGCAATCAGACTTTATGGTGATGATTCTGGTGTTGTTAACGGAATTAACGAAGGTGATGTTCTTACTTTCAAACTTTATCGCAATGGCGAAACCATTGATCTGACTGCTACTTTCGATCCGGAAATGCCAAATGCAAACATTTTCGCAAGAAATGGCCTGTCGTCAGTTGTTACCTTGAAAGCCGGTGTCACCTCAATCAATGATTACGCTAACGAACTTACTGTTAACCTCTATCCAAATCCTGCAAAAGAGTTTGTCAATATTGAGACAAATTTTGAAATCAGCAATTTGAAGGTGGTTAACTACGTTGGTCAGGTTGTATTTGATCAAAATCTTGAACAGAGCAACTACCTGATTAATACTTCAAGCTTTGGCCCGGGTATGTATTTCGTACAAATTCAGACCATTAACGGAGTAGTCATAACAAAAAGACTTACTGTTAACTAATAAGTAGTCCTCACATAAGTAAGTTTAGGGGGGGGAGTCAATGCGATTCCCCCCTTTTTATTTTTCTTTTTCAATCATTGCTTTTTGTAATTTTGCCGCAATATTTAAAATGGATGAACATGAAAAATTTATTGACTCTTATTTTTATTTTGTTCATTTTTGTTGTTACAAACGCACAGGAAATCAACAAAGTAATTACTGGTACGGATTCAGAAAAAGAGATGCTTATTGGGCTTTGCAATCGGCAGGGATTTGAACATCCAGCTTTTAAAAGCTGGTTTGATAAAGAATATCAGGATTACATTCCTGATGACCTGACAATAAAGGAATTGCGGAAACGAAAAAAAGACGTTCAAATCACCGTAGTTTTAGGTACCTGGTGCAGTGATACCCGTCGAAACCTCCCAAGATTTTTTAAGGTACTGGATGCAATAAAATTTGACCAGAATAATCTGAAATTATATGCTGTTGATAGAAAAAAATCTGCTGGGGAGGTGAATATTTCTGGTTTGGGAATAAGTTTAATTCCTACCTTCATCATTTCAAAAAATGAATCAGAAATTGGGCGAATTGTCGAAAACCCGACCCTTTCAATAGAAAAGGACATGTTGCTTATTTTAATGACAGGCGATTAATTTTTTACGTATGATTATTGCTCATACAATCAAAGAAACAAGGGATTTTGTTAGTGAAGTCAAAAGTGCAGGTAAATCTGTCGGTTTTGTACCTACAATGGGTGCTTTGCATAGTGGCCATCTTGCTCTGATTAACAGGGCAACGGCTGAAAACGATATTGTAGTTGTCAGCATTTTTGTGAATCCTATTCAGTTTAACAATAAAACAGATCTGGAAACATACCCCAGACCTATTACCGAAGATATTCACAAACTCGAAGAAGCTGCCTGCGATCTACTTTTTAATCCTGAGGTAGATGAAATGTATCCTGAACCGGTATTTGATAAATATGATTTTGGTCATTTGGATAAAGTCATGGAGGGTAAATTTCGACCTGGACACTTCAATGGAGTTGCTGTGGTAGTGCGAAAGCTGTTCGAAATTGTTACTCCTGACAAAGCTTATTTCGGACAAAAGGATTTTCAGCAGTTACGAATTATTCAAACCATGACTGCGTCATTAAATTTACCTGTCGAGATCGTACCCTGCCCCACAGTCAGAGAAAAAGACGGATTAGCTATGAGCTCGCGTAATAAACTATTAAGTCAGGCTGAAAGGAAAGTAGCTCCGGCAATTTATCAGGTGTTGAATTTTATAAAAGAAAATGCAGGCAGGATAGCTGTTCAGGAGTTAGCTGAACTGGCTGTTTCAAAATTGAACAAATATGAGCATTTGAATGTCGAATATGTCGAAATTGTTGATGCAGAAACACTTTTGCCGGTACAATCATGGAGTGGCTACAGCAGTATCATTGCTTGTGCCGCTGTTTACAACGGAAAAGTTAGATTAATTGATAATATTTTGATTTATTAAAAGTTTTGCTATTGAAATGCAAATTGAAGTCTTAAAATCGAAAATTCACAGGGCTACCATTACAGAGGCAAACCTAAATTATATCGGTAGTATCACCATCGATGAGTACCTGATGAATGCCGCAAACCTGATAGAAAATGAAAAAGTACATGTGTACAACATTACTAATGGTGAGCGCTTTGAAACATACGTAATCACTGGTCAGCGCGGTTCAGGTATTATTGCGCTTAATGGAGCCGCAGCACGTAAAGTCCATCCCGGCGATCTGGCAATTATTGTTTCCTATGCTTCCATGGATTTTGAACTTGCAAAATCTTTTAAACCTCACATCATTTTCCCCGATCATAATAATAAATTAGGTTAGCCTTGAAAAAGAATTTAGCTACTGCATTCAAAATACTCTTTTTCCTTGCGATAGGTATTTTCTTTATCTGGATTTTTTTGCACAAGCTAACCCCCGATCAAAAAAATGACATCTGGGAATCCTTTATCAGTGCCAACTATTTATGGGTTATTCTTTCAATTTTTCTTGGCATTTTCAGTCATATTGTAAGAGCATACCGCTGGAACAGCCTGCTTGAACCTATGGGGTATCACCCAAACATTAAAAATACGTTTTTTGCTGTCATGGTTGGCTACCTGGCCAACACAGCGGTTCCCCGGTTAGGAGAAGTTACGCGCTGCGGTGTTCTTAATAAGTACGAGAAAATTCCACTTGCCAAATCCCTTGGAACAGTGCTTGTTGAAAGGAGTCTTGATTTATTGGTTTTTTTAATTTTGTTTACCATCAACCTGATCATTTTTTACGACAAACTCGGAGAGTATTTTGATAAAAGAGTATATCAGCCACTCGCCGATCGTTTTCAGATTGAAAACAGTGCCGGATTTCTATTATTAATCATTCTTGGTATTGCTGTTGTCTTGCTGCTTGTTTTTCTGGGATTAAGAAAAAAAATCAGACATTACAGAATCTATAAAGTGATTAGAGAATTGATTAGTGGCTTCTGGCATGGACTCTGGGCAGTAACCAGGATCAAACGGCCTTTAATGTTTGTCTTTCAAAGTTTTTTGATCTGGTTACTGTATTATCTGATGATTTATATTTGTTTTTTTGCAATGCCACAAACAAGTCATCTTGGTTTTGATGCTGCGCTGTCATTACTCATGTTTGGTTCAATCGGAATTATGGTTGTACAGGGTGGAATAGGTATTTATCCGTTGATTATTGCTGAAACACTGATTCTGTATGATATTTCGACTACCTATGGATATGCTTTGGGATGGCTGAGTTGGACGGCTCAAACACTGATGATAGTTATAGTTGGTTTGCTTTCACTGCTTTTATTACCTGTTTTTAATAAAAATGAGAATTATGCAAAAACTTGAATTTATCGAATCCCGTATTTTTACCAGTTGGGATAAATTATCCTACATGCTGGCTTATTGGAGATTTCATGAACAGAAAATTGTTTTTACAAATGGTTGCTTCGATTTGTTGCATCAGGGACATATTGATTATCTGACCAATGCTGCCGAAAAAGGAGATGTTCTGATTGTTGGTTTAAATACTGATGCATCAATCACCAGGCTGAAAGGTAAAGGCAGGCCGGTGCTTGATGAACGTTCCAGGGCATTGATACTTGCCTCATTACGGTTTATTGATGCTGTAGTGCTTTTCGATCAGGATACCCCTTACGATCTGATTAAACTGATTCAGCCGGATGTGCTGGTCAAAGGCAGTGACTACAGCCCGGAAACTATTGTTGGTTACGATGTTGTGAAAGAATATGGTGGCGAAGTAATTACCGTGGATTATCTCGATGGCTATTCAACCTCTGAAATTATCGACAAAATAAGAGAAATGTAAAATAGGATTTGTTTTTTGATTATCCTTGTAAAAAATATTGATATTCATTACCGGTTTTTGTAAAAACAGGAAATGATGGCCAAAACCAAAACAGTCTTTTTTTGTCAGAATTGTGGTTACCAATCCCCAAAATGGATTGGTAATTGCCCGTCGTGTGGTGCATGGAACTCATTTGTCGAAGAATTGGTTGTAAAAAACAATCCTGTAGGAATTGCTGACAGGACCGGACTTTTACGAAATAAACCAAAACTTTTTTCCTCAATCGAAGCAGGCGAAGAAACCCGCATGGATACCCGCGATAAAGAACTAAACCGTGTACTGGGCGGAGGATTGGTTACCGGGTCGGTAATCCTTGTTGGTGGTGAACCGGGTATTGGAAAATCAACATTGATGCTGCAGCTGGCTTTGCAGCTTTCATCATCCACTGTACTGTATGTTTCGGGTGAAGAAAGTGATCAGCAAATCAAAATGCGTGCTGAACGATTGGGCAGCATTAGTGAGCATTGTTATGTGTTTACTGAAACATCGCTGGAGGAAATCCTCATCCAGATTGAAAATGTGAAACCTGAAGTAATTATTATTGATTCTATACAGACACTCTCTACTTCAATGATTGAATCGTCGGCCGGGAGCGTATCACAGATCAGGGAATGTACCAATCAGTTGCAGAAATATGCCAAGTTGAACAATATTCCTGTGTTTCTTGTCGGTCATATTACAAAAGACGGGAACATAGCCGGTCCGAAAATTCTGGAACATATAGTTGACACAGTACTTTATTTTGAAGGTGACAGAAATTATGGGTACAGAATTCTGCGTGCTGTTAAAAACAGATTTGGCTCAGCTCAGGAAATTGGTATTTATGAAATGCATGATACAGGATTGAGACAAGTGACTAATCCTTCTGAGTTATTACTTTCACAACGTGATGAAAACCTTAGTGGAATTGCTATTGCCGCAACAGTCGAAGGATTAAGGCCGATGCTTATCGAAACGCAGGCGTTGGTCAGCACTGCAGCTTATGGTGTGCCGCAACGTTCAGCAACTGGTTTTGATGCCCGACGCCTTAATATGTTGCTCGCCGTTCTGGAAAAACGAGCAGGATTCAAATTGGCCCATAAAGATGTTTTTTTAAATATTGCCGGTGGAATTCGTGTTGATGATCCGGCAACTGATCTCGCTGTTGTCTGTGCAATTCTTTCTTCCAGTGAAGATATTCCTGTTAATCCAAAAGTGTGCTTTGCTGCCGAAGTTGGCCTTTCGGGAGAAATTCGTGGTGTCAATCGTATTGGACAACGTATTGGTGAAGCAGCCAAACTGGGATTTGAAAAAATTTTTGTTTCAGGATATGGGTTCAAGAAATCTGATATCCAAAAACCAGAAATTTCAATTATTCCGGTTTCGCGAATTGAAGAGGTTTTTAGGCTATTGTTCGGTTAACTGGTTTTCTTATTACCATTTGTTGCTCATTGGGTTAATAAAGATCAAAGGAGACATCACCATTGTTTTTGATTTTCGAATCACTATTACCGACAAAATTCAAAAAGGATGGAAAAATGTGGAGGGGATTCTTCTCCGCCGCCGACCTCCACCTCCACAAAAACCCTTGAAACCTTCGTTATTTTGAACCACCAGCCGGCGTTGAGAAATCTCATATTTTTTGTCGGTCAGTAGTGTTTCCGATTAATTGACTTTCCTATCAAAAAAGGATTTCCAGGACAGTTACCATAAATCAGCAATATTTTTCAGAGATTAATGCGAGGCATAAGAAAAACCCTGCAAACTGAAAGAAGTCATTTCAATTTGCAGGGTTTCAAAATGTTTAATGGACGATTTATTGATTATTCCCTGACGGAAAAATCCATTGCTGCAAGTCGCTTGTAACTTTCATAGCGCCATTTTGCATTTTTCAGGGCCTCTTTACTAAGAATTTCAGCTTCTTCCGGGAAGGCAAGCTTCAACGAGGAGTATCGTACTTCACCGGAGAGGAAATCCTGGAATTTGCTCCAGTCAGGTTCTTTTGAATCAAGCTGGAAAGGATTTTTTCCTTCTTCTTCCAAAGTTGGGTTGTATCGGTACAAATGCCAGTAACCAGATTCAACAGCACGTTTTGCTTCTTCCTGAGCTTTACCCATGCCTGCCCGTAAACCATGATTGATGCAAGGGGAGTAGGCAATGATGAGTGAAGGTCCCGGATAAGATTCAGCTTCTCTGAGTGCTTTGAGGTATTGTGATTGGTTGGCTCCCATAGCTACCTGAGCAACATAAACATATCCGTAAGTCATTGCCATGGCACCCAGGTCTTTTTTGCGGGTTTTTTTCCCTGAGGCTGCAAATTTTGCAACAGCGCCAACGGGAGTAGATTTTGAAGCTTGTCCTCCGGTATTTGAATAAACTTCAGTATCAAGTACAAGTACATTGATATCTTCTCCAGAAGCCAAAACGTGGTCAAGACCGCCATAGCCAATGTCATAAGCCCAGCCGTCACCGCCAAATGCCCATACTGATTTCTTGATCAGATATTGTTCCAGACTGAGAATCTCTTTTGCTACCTGAAGGTCAGAATTTTTGCATACTGTTATAACTTTTGCAGAAGCTGTTTTTGAACCTTCTCCATGATTGATATTTTCGAGCCACAGGTTAAATGCTTCCTTCATTTCTTCAGGAAGTCCGTTACTAAGAGCATTTTTCATTTTTTCGGCAAGGCGCTGGCGCATTTTATTTACCCCGAGCATCATACCGAAACCATATTCAGCATTGTCTTCAAAAAGTGAATTTGCCCAGGCGGGTCCTTTCCCTTCGGCGTTGGTACAATAAGGTGTTGAAGGAGCTGAACCACCATAAATGGAGGAACAGCCTGTTGCATTTGAAATCATCATCCGGTCACCGTACAGCTGAGTAATCAGTTTGATATATGGTGTTTCACCACATCCGGCACAGGCTCCTGAAAATTCAAAAAGTGGCCGGGCAAACTGACTGTTTTTAACTGACTTGTCCTTTTCTACAATATTGTCTTTGTAGGTGACATTGTTTACCATAAAATCCCAATAATCCTGTTCATGCATTTGTGATTCGAGTGTTTTCATCACAAGTGAAACTGTTTTGGTTGGGCAAACATCAACGCAGTTACCGCAGCCAGTGCAATCCAACGGACTGATCTGCATTCTGTACTGGAGGCCTTCAAAAGTTTTTGGAATGGCTTTCAGCGTTTTCATTCCTTCGGGTGCTTTGGCCATTTCTTCTTCATTGAGAAGGAACGGACGGATACAGGCGTGAGGGCAAACATAAGCACAAAGGTTACACTGAATGCAATTTTCAGGTATCCATTCGGGTACATATACAGCAACTCCTCGTTTTTCGTACTGGGTTGTTCCGGGAGGGAAGGTTCCGTCTTCCCGTCCGGTAAAAGCACTCACCGGAAGGTCATCACCTTTTTGCGCATTTATGGGTTCTACAACGTTTTTAATGAAATCGGGAATGTTGCGTTTATCGGTAACTTTATGGAGTTCCAGGTTTGACCATTCTTTTGGTACTTCAACTTTTTCAACTTCTCCTCCCTGATCTACTGCTGCAAAATTCATATTAACTATGTCCTCACCTTTTCTGCTAAAGCTCTTGATGATAAATTTTTTCATCTGCTCAACAGCCAGTTCGTAAGGAATGACATTGGATATTTTGAAGAAAGCCGACTGCATGATGGTATTTGTTCTGCCGCCCAGACCAATTTCATCAGCAATTTTGGTTGCGTTGATGATATAGAACTGTATGTTGTTGTCGGCAAGATATTTTTTCATGTGATCCGGAAGTCGGTTTTTGGTTTCTTCAGTATCCCAGATGCTGTTCAGAAGAAAGGTGCCACCTTTTTTCAATCCCTTGAGCATATCATACTTTTCCAGATATGCCGGAACATGACAGGCCACAAAATCGGGTGTACCTACAAGGTAGGAAGCCAAAATGGGTTTATCCCCAAAGCGGAGATGGGAAACGGTGATTCCGCCTGATTTTTTTGAATCATAGGCAAAATATGCCTGGCAATACTTATCGGTATTGTCACCGATGATTTTGATAGAATTTTTATTGGCTCCTACAGTACCATCTGCACCTAATCCGTAAAATTTGCCTTCGAAGGTGCCTTTTGGTACAATACTGACCTCTGGTAACAGAGGCAGAGAAGTGAATTTTACATCATCCACAATACCAACGGTGAAATGATTTTTTGGTTCTTGAAGTTTAAGATTCTCAAAGACTGAAAGGATCATGGCCGGGGTAGTGTCTTTGGAGCTAAGTCCGTAGCGTCCGCCAACAATTACCGGAGCGTTTTTCTTGTTGTAATAAAGGTCTCTGATGTCGAGATAAAGCGGTTCACCGTTTGCTCCGGGTTCTTTGGTACGGTCGAGTACGGCAATGCGCTTAACGGATTTAGGCATTGCTTTCATGAAATATTTTTCTGAGAAAGGCCTGTAAAGATGTACCACCAATAAACCTGTCTTTTCCCCTTTGTCAACAAGATAATCAACGGTTTCTCTGATAGTAGTTGTAACTGACCCCATGGCTACAATGACGTTTTCGGCATCAGGTGCTCCGTAGTAGGTGAAAGGATGATATTCTCTCCCGGTCATTTTGGTGATTTCCTGCATGTAATGCTCCACTAAATCGGGAATTGGATCATAGAAACGATTGATAGCTTCGCGCGTCTGAAAATAAATATCTGGATTTTGAGCTGTACCACGCGTAACGGGATGTTCAGGATTAAGGGCGTTATCTCTGAATGACTGTAAAGCTTCCCAATCAATCAGTTTAGCCATGTCTTCATTTTCGAAATACTCAACTTTCTGTATTTCGTGTGAGGTACGAAAGCCATCAAAAAAGTGAACAAAAGGAATTCTGGATTTTATTGCTGTAAGGTGTGCAATACCAGCCAGGTCCATTATTTCCTGGACTCCACTGGTAGCCAGGAATGCAAATCCGGTATTGCGTACTGCCATTACATCAGAGTGATCGCCAAAGATCGAAAGGGCTTGTGCAGCAAGGCTTCTGGCACTGACGTGAAAAACGCCCGGCAAAAGCTCGCCCGATATTTTGTACATGTTTGGAAGCATCAGCATTAGGCCCTGAGAAGCAGTAAAAGTGCTGGCAAGTGCGCCAGCCTGCAGTGCACCATGTAATGCGCCGGAGGCACCTCCTTCTGATTGCATTTCAGTTACTTTCACAGTTTCACCGAAAATGTTTTTACGTCCATGCGAGGCCCATTCGTCAATGTATTCGGCCATTGTGGAGGATGGTGTAATAGGGTAAATAGCAGCTATTTCACTGAACATGTATGCAACATGTGAAGCTGCATAGTTCCCATCACAGGTGAGAAATTTTTTCTTTTGTGTCATAATATCAATAGTTTAACTTCGGTAATTATCGTTTGTAAATTTGGCACGAAATTACTTATTTTTAACAAACCTTAATGCTTTAAAAGGTGATTCGTCAACATTATCAACTATTTAAAATGAGTTTAGATTATTTCTGTCTTTACGCTATGGCAAACATCTCAAGAGTTTTTACATTCTGAATTTCCTTTTTTAATTCGGAAAAATGTAAAATTTTCAAGCTTATCCGGAAGAGCATCAGTTGCAACAGGATGAAATTTTATCCTAATGAGTATTTAAATTCGTTTATCACCTGCTCATTGTTTTTTTTTATTTTTGTCAGACTGAAATGTAGAAATTGTATCAACAAAAACATCAATAAAATGGCTGATTTATCAACAACCTATCTTGGATTAAAGTTGAAAAACCCCGTGATTGTGGGAGCAAGCAATCTGGTAACTGATCCTGACACTGTGCAGAAAATTGAAGAAGCAGGTGCTGCTGCTATTGTTTTCAAATCTTTGTTTGAAGAGCAAATCCAGCTTGAACGCATGCAACACGACGATCAACTGGAAGAATACAATGAACGCAATGCAGAGATGATCTCTCTTTTCCCGAAGATAGAACATGCTGGTCCTGAGCTGCATCTTACAAACCTCAGAAAAGTGGTGGAAAAAGTGAAGATTCCGGTAATTGCCAGTTTAAATTGTATTTATGACGCAACCTGGGTCGAATATGCCGAAAAGTTAGCTTCTACCGGTGTTGCAGCACTTGAGCTAAACTTTTACGATTCTCCCCGCGAAATTAAAAAACAGGGTAAAGACATTACAGACCAACAAATTGCTGTTCTTCAAAAAGTAAAACATGCGGTCAACATTCCCGTTAGCGTAAAACTAAGTCCGTTTTACACCAATCCTTTGAATGTGATTGGACGAATGGATGAAACAGGAGTTGAGGGATTTGTTCTTTTTAACAGGATTTTTCAACCCGATATTGATATTGAACGTGAAGAGCTCGTATTCCCATGGTATCTGAGTAATGAAGGCGATCACCGGCTTGCGTTGCGTTTTACAGGAGCACTTTATGGCAATATTAAATCTGATGTTTGTGCCAATTCCGGAATCCTCAAAGCTTCTGATATGATTCAGTTATTGTTAGCCGGCGCTTCAGCAGTGCAGGTGGTTACAACTCTTTACAAAAACGGGATTGGTCAGATTACCAATATGATCAACAATCTCAATATCTGGATGAATAAGAAAAACTATACCAGTATTGAAGATTTTAAGGGAAAGCTCTCGAAAAAAAATATCAATGATCCTTTTGCCTATAAACGTTCACAATACGTTGACATTTTAATGAAATCACATGATATTTTCAAAAAATATCCCCTGCGATAATAGGTTTATCTTTTAAGATAATAGCCGTTCGGAGTTCAAACCGGACGGTTTTTTTATTCTAGGATACCTTGAACAATTGGGAAAAATTAACATGTCGTTCAGTCGAAAACTTCTTCAGCAGGCAAAGAGATTGCTGCAGGATTGCGAAAAATTTAATATCAATCAAGAAATATGAAAGCACTGATCATCGAATCATATCAGTCTAATCTGATAAGAGCCATGCAGGGCATAAGACTGGCAGAAACAGCTATGCCTGAAGTTGGTGAAAATGAAATACTGGTCAAAGTGGAGATGGCACCCGTAAACCCTTCTGACATCGCTTTTCTGAGGGGAGGTTATCAAATTAAAAAAAGTTTGCCTGCTGTACCTGGTTTTGAAGGAACTGGCCTAATAGAGCGGGTTGGGAAAAACCTAAAACAAAATTTGGCTGGCAAACGGGTGAGTTTTTTTGCTCAGGGTGATTCCGGAAGTTGGGCTGAATATGCTGTAATCGGACTACGTGATTTCATTGAAGTGAATGAAAAAATTCCGCCGGAACAGGCTGCTTGTTTGTTTGTTAACCCTTTTACTGCATATGCTCTGGTAAATCATATCATTGAAAATGGTCATACGGCTTTGATACAATCAGCTGCCATGGGACAAATAGGTCAGTTTATCCGTTTTTTTGCCAAGCTGAACAAGCTGAAAGTAATTAACCTGGTGCGTAAAGAAACCCATCTTGACCTTTTAAAAGATGAAGGAGCGCAATATGTACTCAATATCAATCATCCGAATTTTGCTGATGATTTGAAACATATTGCCTGCGAAATCATAACCACTGCAGCGTTGGATGCAGTTGGCGGTGAGCTGACCGGAAAAATTTTAAATTCCATGCCGGACGGATCAGAAGTAATATTGTACGGTGGCCTGTCAGGTTTGAGTGTAGGGCAGATCGATCCTTTGGAGGTGATATTTAAAAACAAAGTTTTACGGGGTTTTAATTTGGGGGACTGGTTAAATAATTTATCCACTGAAGAATTTTCCGAGATATCTTCAGAAATACAGCAACTTTTTGTTCAGCAGAAACTGGCTACGCGAATACAGCAGGTCTTTTCCATAGAAAATTTTTACACTGGTCTTCGTTCCTACATTTCGGATATGTCAAACGGAAAAGTACTCTTTAGTATGTCTCTAAAATATTGATGCCCGGATGGCTCAACATTTTCATGAGTACCTTATCGAAATAAACCACATGGGTTCACTTTAAAGTTTTGTTTTACCTGGTTTAAAATTCTTGTGCAAACCCGGTAGCCTTTTTTTGTAAATTCATTTTAAATTAAATAAGATATGTCCTGGCCATTAAGCCTGATTTTAATGTAATTTTACATACTCAAAATCAAAAAGGTTATGAAGAGGAGAGCATTCATTACCAAAGGAGTTGGAGCAGGAATAATTGCAGGTGGAATAGGTTCATTTTCAGGATTTGAAAAGGTTTTTGCCAGCGGACAGGCTGGTGATAATTCCTGTGATCTGGTAGCTGTTAGGGGAGGTGAACCTGCACAAATGCTTGATTTGGCACTAAAAGCACAAGGCGGAATAGGAAAATATGTAAAAAAAGGGCAAACGGTGGTGATAAAACCCAATATCGGATGGGATGTTACTCCCGAAAGAGGAGGCAATACCAATCCATTTCTTGTTAAACGACTTGTTGAACATTGTTTTAATGCCGGAGCCAAACAAGTTTATGTATTTGATAATACCTGCGATAAATGGGACTTATGCTACAAGAGCAGTGGTATCGAACAGGCAGTCAAGGATGCGGGAGGGAAGGTTGTACCTGGGCATACCGAAAGTTATTATCACGAAGTGCCGGTTGTAAAAGGGGTAAACCTCAAAACAACCAAAGTACATGAATTAATATTGGAATCAGATGTATTTATCAATGTTCCTGTTCTCAAACATCATGGATCGGCCAGGCTGACTGTTTCACTGAAGAATCTTATGGGTGTTGTTTGGGATCGCCGGTTCTGGCATCGTAACAACCTGCACCAGTGCATTGCCGATTTTGGAACATTTTACCGAAAGCCCGACCTCAACATTGTTGATGCGTATCGTGTTATGTTGCGCAATGGTCCAAGAGGAGTTTCAGTAGAGGATGTTGTCGAAATGAAAAGCCTTATGCTTTCTGAAGATATGGTTGCTTTGGACACCGCATCTGCTCTGCTTTTTGGAATTGAGCCCGAAGAAGTAAATTACATCGTTTTGGCTGAAAAACTTGGAGTGGGCACCACTGATCTGAATAAATTGAACATCAACCGAATAAAAGTTTAATCCGTCTGGCCATGCTAAAAAAAATAAGGGTTGTTTTATCTGTTGTTTTTTTGTTATTATTTGCCTTTATTTTTGTGGATTTCAAACATGTCCTTCCTGAAAGCTGGGTATATTTTATCACAAGATTTCAATTAACTCCTGCAGTACTTAGTGTTTTGGTATTTGGTGGATTTGCTGTCGTCAGCCTGATATTTTTAGTTTTGCTTACCATCATTTTTGGCAGGGTTTATTGTTCAACGCTCTGTCCGCTTGGTGCTTTGCAGGATGTTTTTACCCGGCTTTTTAAACCACGAAAGAAAAAACGCCGGTTTAAATACAGCAAACCAAACAATTGGCTGAGGTATTCCATTTTAGCAATTACTGTTCTGTTGTTTGTTGCTGGTAATTCCCTGCTCCTGAATCTGCTTGATCCATACAGTAATTTTGGGAAAATATTTTCAAATTTGGTCAGGCCGGTTTACATGTGGGTTAATAACCAGATGGCTGCACTTTATGAAAATAGTTACAAAGTTATCCCTGTGGAAATTAAGGGTTATAGATGGCTTGCAGTTTCTTATGCTGCTTTGTTTCTTGTGATTATTGCGGCAATGTCAGCATGGCGCGGACGACTTTTCTGCAATACTATCTGCCCTGTGGGTGCAATGTTAAGCTTGTTTTCGCGAAAATCGTTTTTTCGGATACAACTTGATAAAGAAAAATGCAACAGTTGTGGGCTTTGTGCGCTGCAATGCAAAGCCGAGTGTATAGATACTGATAATCGCACTGTTGACATGTCGCGGTGTGTAGGTTGTTTCAATTGCCTGTCAGTGTGCAGGTCTCAGGGAGTTTACTTTAGTATTGCAGGAAAGAACAGAATGCCCGAAAATGTTTTGTTACATGATCAAAAGCGACGTTTTCTTCTGGGAGGTATGGTAGCGATGTTTACATTGATACCCGGCGTTCGCTTATTATCGGCAGAGCAAAAACATCAGCAAAGAGGGAAGGGGCGAGGTAGGGATAACCATCATGAACCCGTGCCTGTAGTTCGTGAGCATCCATTGTCACCGCCCGGCTCAATCAGCCATGAGCATTTTACCTCGCTTTGTACAGCCTGCCATCTTTGCATTAATGCCTGCCCAAAACAGGTACTGGTGCCGGCTTTTATGGAGTATGGCCTGAAAGGGATGATGCAACCCCGGCTTGATTACAGTGTGAGTTTTTGCAATTACGAATGTGTGGTTTGCAGCCAGGTTTGTCCAACAGGTGCAATTCTTCGTGTAAATAATGAAGAAAAGAAACAGATACAGATTGGGAAAGCTCATTTTGTCAGACGAAACTGTGTAGTTATCACTGATAAAACGGACTGTGGTGCCTGTGCAGAACATTGTCCAACCCAGGCTGTAAGAATGGTGCAACACCGTAACGGACTTTTTGTCCCTGAAGTGAATGACGAGATATGTGTGGGCTGTGGTGCCTGTGAGCATGCTTGTCCCACTGATCCCAAAGCCATTTACGTTGATGGGAATCCTATTCACAAAAAGGCTGAAATGCCTCAAACCGAAGCAATCAAAAAAGAAATTGATTTTAATGACTTTCCTTTTTAATCTTCATTGTAACTCGATCTACCATCACTTAAATAATTACAAAATGAAAAAGTTGATTTTTTTACTTGTTTCACTGGCGCTCATTAATTTTTCGTGTTCCAGGATTCCTGACACACGAACAGGTTATGTTGACCCTTTTATAGGAACAGATGCGCATGGTCATGTTTTTCCGGGAGCAACCACTCCTTTTGGTATGGTTCAGTTAAGCCCTGACACCCGTAAGGACAGTTGGGACGGGAGCTCCGGTTATCATTACTCCGACAGTACAATCATGGGTTTTAGCCATACCCACCTGAGTGGTACCGGCGTTGGTGATTATGGCGATATTCGGTTTATGCCGGTTGTCGGAAAGGTGCTGTTTGATCCAGGAACTGAAGATAATCCGGATTCAGGTTATCGGTCACGATTCAACCATGAAAATGAATCAGCCAGTCCGGGCTATTACCAGGTTTTACTTAAAGATTATAACATCAATGCCGAATTGACAGTTACCCCGCGGGCAGGGCTGCATAAATATACTTTCCCAAAATCTGATGATTCACATGTAATCATCGACCTGACCGAAGGAGTTACAAGCGACCGCATTCTTGATCTATGGATAAAATTTGTGAGTGATACTGAAATAGAAGGGCTCAGGCGAACAGATGGCTGGGCAAACGATCAATGGGTGTTTTTTAATGCCGAATTTTCAAAACCTTTCAAAAGTTACGGCATTTCGGTAAATGGTAATAATTCAGAAGGACTACAATTTGCACAGGGGAAAAATATCAAGGCCTGGATAGATTTTACAACCAATGATAAAGAAGAAGTTTTGGTTAAAGTCGGTATTTCAGCAGTTAGCGTTGATGGTGCAAAACTAAATCGCCAGAAGGAAATTACCGGCTGGGATTTTCAAAAAGTCAGGATCGCTGCTGATAAGGCCTGGGAAGAACAATTGGCAAAGATTGACGCAGAAACTGATGATAATGACCGTAAAACAGTTTTTTATACTGCTCTCTATCATGCCATGATAGCCCCAAACCTTTTTACCGATGTTGATGGAAAATATCGCGGACATGACATGAATATTCATGTTGCAGAGAAATTTAATATCTATACTGTTTTCTCGCTGTGGGATACTTTCAGAGCTTTGCATCCATTGCTAACAATTACACACCGAAAGCTGACCGGCGATTTTGTTAATACTATGCTTAAGCAATATGAACAGGGAGGGCTACTTCCTGTATGGGAACTGGCTGCCAACGAAACCAACTGCATGATCGGATATCATGCCGTGCCCGTCATTGTTGATGCCTACTTGAGTGGAATCAGGGATTTTGACGATCATCTTGCACTGGAAGCCTGCATGAAAAGTGCTACCAGGGAACATTTTGGTCTTGACAGTTATCAGAAAAAAGGTTACATTCCTTCAAATTCAGAACATGAATCTGTTTCAAAAACCCTTGAATATGCTTATGATGACTGGTGCATTGCCCAAATGGCCAAAGAAATGGGGAAGAAAGAAGAATATGACGTTTTTTTAAAGAGGGCTCAATATTATAAAAATTTATTCGATGCACAAACCGGATTCATGCGGGCAAAAAACAATGAATCCTGGTTTATTCCATTTGATCCGGCAGAGGTAAATTTTAACTATACTGAAGCCAATGCCTGGCAGTATAGTTTTTATGTCCCTCAGGATGTTACCGGTATGATGAATCTGCTCGGTGGCCGGGATAGCCTTGTTTCCCGACTCGACCGGATGTTTGCCGAAAGTTCGCAAACTACAGGAAGGCAACAGGTTGACATAACAGGTCTTATCGGACAATATGCTCACGGCAACGAGCCAAGTCATCATATGGCTTATCTGTACAATTATGCAGGGAAACCATGGAAAACCCAGGAACTGGTTCACAAAATTATGGATGAATTGTACACCCATAATCCTGATGGGCTTTGTGGTAATGAAGATTGCGGGCAAATGTCTGCCTGGTATGTACTCAGCGCGATGGGATTTTATCCGGTAACTCCTGGTTCAGGAATTTATGTTATAGGCAGTCCGGTTTTGGAAAAAGTGAGTATTCACCTCGAAAACGGACATGACTTCGTCATCGAAGCTAAAAACCTCTCTAAAGAGAATAAATATATTCAAACGGCAACCTTTAACGGTCACCTATGGCCAAACACTTATTTAACTCATCAGCAGATTGTTGAAGGAGGTTATTTGATTTTCGAAATGGGCAATAAACCCAATAAAAATTGGGGTACTGCTCCTGAAGAGTTGCCTGTGTCACAAATTGATGAGCAACTGATTACACCGGTTCCTTTCATCAAAAGTGGTACATCAGTTTTTTCCGGTAGTCAAACCATTGAACTTGCATGTGTTGATCCTGAAGCTCTTATCGAATGGCGGATAAAAGGAAATAGGAATCAGGATTTTATGCCTTATACCCATCCAATTTCAATCTCAGCTACCTCAATCATCGAGGCATTTGCTACCAAAGAGGGACAAGAAGACAGTTTTCTGATCGAAGCTGAATTTATCAGGATTGAACCTGGTATGACGATCAACCTGAAAAATCCTTATGTCAGGCAGTACAGCGCTGGTGGTGATGTTGCACTCATTGACCGGCAGCGAGGGAAAAATGACTTTCGCACAGGTCGCTGGCAGGGCTACCAGGGCGTTGACCTTGAAGCAATAATTGACCTGGGCAGGGAAAAGCAAATCAGCAGGTTGACTACAGGTTTCTTCCAGGATATCAATGCGTGGATTTTTATGCCGGAATTTGTGGAATATGCTGTTTCAAAGGACGCTAAGGACTTCAGAACTATTGGGAAAATAGTTAATCCTGTGGCAACGGATGACTGGACCATTCAATCCCGTGATTTTACCCTGGAATTTAGTCCGATAAAAACAAGATTTATCAGGGTAATCGGGAAGAATCCTGGTGTTTGTCCCGACTGGCACAAAGGTGCCGGACACCCCTCCTGGATTTTTGTGGATGAGGTAGTGATTGAGTAGGTGACCCAATCTTGAATTTGAGATCAATTGATAACATTTTTAAATTATTCATTCAGTATTAGTTAGGGTTAAAGATAAAACCTGAAAAAGACCAACGGTTTTTTTACAAACTAACTTGAAAATACACAGTTTTGAAATTTATAATCACTTATTCTGTGAATTTCCGGATTCTTCCAAATTCATTATCGAGTCAGAAAATGATACGAAAAAACTTCTTTAACCATTAATTCTGATTCATCATAAAATTGCCTGCTTTTAATTTAGCTGATTTACTACCATAATAAACATAAAGGAAAATATAGAAAATCTGAATAATTGATTTCACATTTCAACATTAGGAAAATGAGATGACCTGCTGTGCATAGTGTGGTTACATTTTATTCTTTCGTTTTCAGGTACAAATTATTTTGATGAATCTAAATTCTTAAAAATGAAAAAATTAATCCTTTTCTTGCTGGTTATCAGCGGATTTGTAGCAACCAGTCAAAATGCAGGTAATGACCTGATTCAGTACGTCAACCCATTTATTGGAACTCAACGAATGGGGCACACTTTTCCCGGTACTGCTGTGCCTTTCGGAATGGTGCAGCTGAGTCCTGATACTGATACAGTTGGGTATGAACAGAATGGCAGTTACAACCCCCTTGTTTACCAATATTGCGCCGGTTATCAGTACGATGACCCGACAATTGTAGGTTTTAGCCATACTCATTTTAGTGGCACCGGTCATTCTGATCTTGGGGATTTTTTGATCATGCCAACCACCGGAAAACTGCAACTAAATCCTGGTACAGCCGACAATCCTGAATCGGGATATCGTTCACATTTCTCACACGAAAATGAATTTGCCGAACCCGATTATTATCGTGTTCTTCTTGAAGATTACGGCATTAGCGCCGAATTGACTTCCAGTGCCAGAGTCGGATTTCACCGCTATACTTTCTCCAAAAATGCCGAAGTTAATGTCATCCTTGACCTGATGCACGGTATCTACAACTACGACGGGAAAAATGTATGGACTTTTGTGAGGGTTGAAAATGACACGCTTGTGACGGGTTATCGCCAGACCAACGGCTGGGCGAGGACAAGAACGGTTTATTTTGCCATGACCTTTGATAAACCAATTAAAAATTATGGCCATAAAAAGTATGATAATACCATTTATCGGGGATTCTACCGCAAATTCAACGAAAACGATAATTTTCCCGAAATGGCCGGTCATGATATCAGGGCTTTTTTTCAGTTCGGTTCGGTTGAATCCGGAATGTTGCAGGTTAAATTTGCCCTCTCACCGGTGAGCACTGCCGGAGCGGTAAAAAATCTAACTACTGAAATTCCTCATTGGAATTTCGATAAAACCAGATACAACGGGCAGGAGTTGTGGAACAGGGAATTGTCGAAAATCCGTGTCGAAACTCTGAATGAGGACGATAAAACCATTTTTTATACCGCAATGTATCACAGTTTCCTATCTCCGGTTCTATATGAGGATGTTGACGGAAGTTACCGCGGGCTGGATCAGAATATTCATCAGTCAGAGGGATTTACCAACTATACTGTTTTTTCGTTGTGGGATACTTACAGGGCGCTGCATCCGCTTTTCAACCTCGTGCAAACCACCCGTAATCACGACATGGTTAAGTCAATGCTTGCGCATTTCGATCAGAGTGTGCACCCTATGCTTCCTGTCTGGTCGCATTATGCAAACGAAAACTGGTGTATGATTGGCTATCACAGCGTTTCGGTAATTGCTGATGCAATTGTAAAAGGAATTTATTCTGATAACCCTGAACAAGCACTCAACGCTTGTGTAAAAACAGCTTCCTATCCGCTGTATGACGGATTGAATGATTACATGGAATATGGTTTTGTACCCGAAGATAAAAGCAACAATTCGGTAAGCAAAACGCTCGAGTATGCTTACGATGACTGGAGTATTATGCAAATAGCCCTTAAAAGTGGAGACAGCGGGGTTTATAAACAATTTGAAAAAAGGTCGGAGAACTACAAAAATGTTTATGATGATCAAAGTGGTTTTATGCGTCCAAAGTTTTCCAATGGTTCTTTCCGACCGGATTTTGATCCGCTAAATACCCATGGTCAGGGTTTTATTGAAGGCAATGCATGGAATTACGGATTTTACGTTCCGCATGATATTGAATCAATGATTGCCATGATGGGTGGAAAAACGGCTTTTGCTGAAAGACTGGATTCAATTTTT
>ERZ795053.2808-NODE-2808-length-20490-cov-25.487937_pt1 | contig 20490 bp, 16 predicted proteins | sample MGYA00375137_ERZ795053 | MGnify/ENA primary metagenome ERZ795053 (study PRJEB30182, sample SAMN05720284) | activated sludge metagenome | isolation source: Anaerobic digester | place: Hong Kong | collected 2014-12-17 ...
GTCAGCCGAACGAAGGGCCCGGACGGCCCGCAGGCTAGATTCGGGCCCATGCGGCTCGATCGACGGCTCTGGAGCACCATCGTCCTGGTCGGTCTCGTCGGGCAGCTCGCGTGGACGGTCGAGAACATGTACCTCAACGTCTTCATCTACGAGACCATCACCGACAATCCCGCGGTCATCGCGACAGTCGTGGCGGCAAGCGCCATAACCGCTGCTCTCACAACGCTTTTCATCGGGCCGCTCTCGGATCGACTCGGTCGCCGCCGGCCGTTCATCTCGGGCGGTTACCTGCTGTGGGGCCTGGCCACCGCCGCGTTCGGCCTCATCGCCGCGGGCGGCCCCTTGGGCCTGTCCGTGGGGGCCGCGATCGTCGCGGTGATCGCCCTCGACTGTGTGATGACCTTCTTCGGCTCCACCGCCAATGACGCGGCATACCAAGCCTGGGTCACGGACGTGACGACCCCCGCCGTGCGCGGCCGGGTGGACGCCGTCCTCCAGACACTGCCGCTCATCGCCATGCTCCTGGTCTTCGTCGCCCTGGATCCGCTCACCAAGGACGGCCAGTGGCTCACCTTCTTCGCAGTCGTCGGCGTGATCGTCACCGTGGTCGGCGTGGCGGCGCACACCCTCGTCCGGGACGTCGCCGCACCCAGCCCGCCCGGCGAGTCGTATGCCGCGAGCGTGGTGCGCGGCATACGGCCGAGCGCGGTGCGCGCCAATCCTCTGCTCTACCTCACCCTCGCGACATGGGCGCTGTGGGGGATCTCGACCCAGGTCTTCATGCCCTACCTGTTGATCTACCTCGAGCATTATCTGCACCTCGACGCCTACGCCCTCGTGCTCGGCGGGGCGCTGATCATCGCGAGCGCGATCACGATCCTGTCCGGCCGCCTGATCGACCGGTTCGGCAAGGCCCGCGTGCTGATCCCCACCTTGCTGCTGTATGCCGTGGGCCTCCTCCTCTTCGCCCCCGCCCGGGGAACCGTTCCCACCCTGCTCGCCGGGGCCGTCGTGTTGACGGGCCTGATGCTCACCGCCGCGGCCTTGGCCGCGATCACCCGGGACCGGACGCCGGCCGATCGGGCCGGCCAGGTCCAGGGAGTGCGGATGCTGCTGGTCGTCATGCTCCCGATGGTGACCGGCCCCTTCCTCGGCGCCGCGGTCATCGCCGGCAACGACGCGACCTATACCGACCTCGGCACCGCGCGGACCGTGCCGACGCCGGCCATCTTCGTCGCCGCCGCGGCCGTCGTCGCTCTCGCTCTCATCCCCGCCCTCCGACTTCGCCGCGTCCTGGAGTCGGCATGATCCCCCTACCGGAATACCCACGGCCGCAACTGGTTCGAGAAGGCTGGCTCAACCTGAACGGGTCCTGGGACTGCGCCATCACGGACGGGGACCCGCCCGCGGCCTATGACGGGACGATCCTCGTGCCCTTCTCCCCTGAGGCGCCCTTGTCGGGGGTCGACCGCAGGCTGCAGCCGCACGAGACCCTCTGGTATCGGCGCGTGATCAGCCGGGAGTCCCTGCCACCCGGTCCCGACGGCAGTCGCCTCCTGCTGCATTTCGGGGCGGTCGACCAGCAGGTCGTCGTCCACGCCAACGGCACGCAGGTGGCCGACCACGTCGGCGGCTATCTGCCCGTCACCGCGGACCTGACAGCCATCGGCGGCGACATCGAACTCGTCGTCCAGGTCACCGACGCCAGCGACACCGGCTGGCACACGCGCGGCAAGCAACGGATCGACCGGGGCGGCATCTGGTACACCCCCCAGTCCGGCATCTGGCAGACCGTCTGGATCGAACGCGTCCCAGCCGGCGGTGTAGAGCGCCTGGTCACCACGCCCTACCACGCGAACGGCATGTGGGGTCTTGAGGTGACTGTCGAATCTGACTCTGCCACAGCGGAAGTCGAAATCGTCGGCAGCGGTCGACGGACGATCCCCTGCGGGGAGGCACACCGCATACCCATCCCCGAGCCGCGGCTCTGGTCGCCCGAGCATCCCCACCTCTACGACCTCGCGATCACCTGCGGCGGCGAGACGGTGACCTCCTACGCGGGACTGCGGACCGTCGGGATCGGCGCCGACGACGATGTACCCCGCCTCCTGCTCAACGACGAGCCCTACTTCCACGCGGGCATACTCGATCAGGGCTATTGGCCGGATGGGCTCTACACGGCGCCGAGCGACGAGGCCCTGCGCGCGGACGTGGTGGCGGCCAAGGAGTTCGGCTTCACGATGATCCGCAAGCACGTCAAGGTCGAGCCGCTGCGCTGGTATTACCACTGCGACCGCGAGGGCATCCTCGTCTGGCAGGACATGCCGAACGGCGGACGCAGCTACCGAAGCACGGTCATCAGCGCCCCCGCTGTGACTCCGATTCGCCTGCGCGACAACCGGTATGCCGCCTTCGGCCGCCAGGATCCCGCCGGAAGGACACAGTTCCGGGCCGAACTGAGGGAGATGATCGAGCACCTGCGATCCCTCACCTCGATCGTGTGCTGGGTGCCGTTCAACGAGGGCTGGGGCCAGTTCGACGCGAACGAGATCGCCGACGAGGTGCACCGTCTCGACCCCACCCGCCATGTCGACCACGCGTCGGGCTGGCACGACCAGGGCGGCGGGGACATCCGCTCCCTGCACGTCTACTTCCGGCGTTTCCGGATGCCGCGCCGCACCGACAACCGGCCGGTCGCGCTGAGTGAATACGGCGGCTACAACCTGCGCGTGGCCGGCCACACGTGGGGAGAGAAGGACTTCGGCTATCGCACGGCGAGCGATGCCGATGACCTGCTGGGCAGGTTGACGCGGCTGCACCGCATACAGATCGAGCCGGCGCTCGCCCGCGGCCTGTGCGCGTCTGTCTACACGCAGCTGACCGATGTCGAGGACGAACTCAACGGCTTGCTGACCTACGACCGCGTCGACAAACTCGACCGCGCCGCCGTCCGCGCCCTCCTGGCACCGATGACCGGCCACAGCCGCGGTTGACCGCCGCGGAGTGAGCAAAATGCCCGACTCTCCTGCCGCGATTGGGCGTTTTCGTTCCCTACCCTCGTGGTGTGGGGTCTATGGCGAGCACGAGCGCGGCGATCGCCTGGCTGTGCGACAGCGATCCGGCGATCGCGTGGCAAACGCGGCGCGACATCCTCGGCCAGGACGAACACGAGTGGCATCCGGTGCAGGACCAGGTCGAGACGACCGGCTGGGGTGCTCGCCTGCTCGCGCAGCGGGGTGCGGACGGACTGTGGGCGGGTGGCGCTTTCCTGCCCTCCGGGTTCACCCGAGAACTCTGGGAGGCCGAGGGGCAACCGTGGACCGCGACGAGCTACGCCCTGACGGACCTGCGTGAGTACGGCCTCAATCCCGCCACGCGCGTCGGCGGCGACATCGTGCGCCGGGTCGGCGCCAACGCTCGGTGGGATCACGACGACGAACCCTTCTGGGAAGGCGAGGCCGAGGAGTGCATCAACGGCCGGACCGTGGCGGACGGCGCATACTTCGGCGCCGACGTGTCGGGCATCGTCGAGCGACTGCTCGGCCAGCGGCAACCCGACGGCGGCTGGAACTGCGAGCGCGCCAAGGGCTCGACCCGGTCCTCCTTCCACAGCACGATCAATGTCCTCGAGGGTTTGATGCAGTATGCCGCGCATGAGGGCGACTCCGCGCAGCTGCGCCAGGCGCGCCGCTCGGGTGAGGAATTCCTGTTGCAGCGCAACCTGTTTCGCCGTCTTTCCACGGGCAAACCCGCCAGCGAGGAGATCCTGAAGATCACGCACCCGAGCCGCTGGCACTACGACGTGCTGCGCGGCCTCGACTACTTCCGGGCGGCCGGCCGCTACGCCGGAACCCGCCCCGACGCCCGGCTGGCGCCCGCCTTGGACTGGCTGCGCAGCCGCCGCCTGCCCGACGGGCGGTGGTCCGTGGACGTGCGGCCGCGGGGCCGGGCGTGGTTCCACGCCGACGACGGGGAGGGTATGCCGTCGCGCTGGGCCACCCTGCGTGCCCTGCGCGTCCTGACCTGGGCCGAGGAGAGCCCGGCGATCTGATCAGTAGACGAGGTTCAGCGCCGTGGCCGCGTGCAGGAGTTCGTCGCGGAAATCGGGATGCGCGATGGCGATGAGCTCGCGGGCACGCTGGTTGAGGTTCTTGCCGCGCAGTCGCGCCACCCCGAACTCGGTGACGACCAAGTCGGTGTCGTTCTTGGGAGTCGTCACGTGGGTCCCCGGGGCGAGCACCGGGACGATCCGCGAGATCGTGCCGCCCTTGGCGGTCGAGGGCAGGACGATGAAGGACTTGCCGCCTCGGGATCGATTGGCGGCACGGACGAAGTCGGTCTGTCCGCCGGTGCCCGAATAGGGAACGCTGCCAAGGGATTCCGAGCCGCATTGCCCGATGAGGTCGATCTGGAGGGATCCATTGATCGAGTGCAAGAGGTCGTTCTGTCCCGCCAGATAGGGGTCGTTGACGAGATCGACGGGCAGGATCAGCATCTTCGGGTTGCGGTGCAGATACTCGTAGAGGCGGAGGCTGCCCATGGCGAAGGTCAGCACGGTCTGGCCGGTATGCAGTGACTTGCGTTCGTTGGTCACGGCACCCGATTCGATGAGGTCGAGCAGGCCGTTGCCGAACATCTCGGTGTGCACTCCGAGGTCGTGTTTGTGCGTCAGTTGCTGGACGATGGCGTCCGGGATCGAGCCGTAGCCGATCTGCAGCGTCGCGCCGTCGGGGATGAGCTCGGCGACGTGTTCGGCGATCGCGATCTCGGTGGGCCCGATGGGATTAGGGCCGATCTCGGTCAGATCGCCCCGGCTCTCGACGATGCCGGTCACCTCCGACAGGTGCACCCGGCACATCCCGTTGGTCTGCGGCACGCCGGGGTGCATCTCCAGGACGACGGTCCGCGCCCGGGAGATGGCCGCCATCGTGTAGTCCGCCGCGAGACCGAGGTAGACGTAGTCGTTCTCGTTGGGGGGCGAACACACGCTGAAAACGGCGTCCACGGGCAGGACTCCCCGCCGCAGCATCTCCGGGATCATCGAGAAGTGGGTCGGCACGACGTCGCCGTACCCCTCTCTCGCCCCCGGCCGGGCGGCACCTCCGAGGAAGTAGGCGCTGTGGCGGACATTGTCGGCCGTCTCCGCGTCGAAGTAGTCGAACGGACAGGTGGCGAGGATCTGGGAGACCGTGACGCCGTGGAACTCACGCCGGCGTTTGGACAACTCGGTGAGGAGGGTGGGCGGCTCCCCCGCCCCGGTCGGCACGACGACGGTCTGACCGTCCCCGAGCAGGTCGATGGCCTCGGTCGCCGACATCAGCTTGTGCTGGAGCAAGCTGCTCATACACCGAAACTATCGAGCCGCGCCGGCGGGCGCCAGGGCTTGCCCGCGTGATGCTGCCCAACTCACGCGATCCCCAGATAGTTCTCCTGAATCCGGCTGTCCGCCAACAACTCCGATGCATCGCCGGACATGACCAGGTGCCCCGTCTCCAACACCTAGGCTCCCGCAGCGGCTGTGTGAGCTGGGTCGACACCGGCGTACGAGGTCTGGATGGTAGTTGGCGCTGAACACGAGATCCACGCCCTGCTAGCGGTCGCATTCTGGCGCGACCGGTCACTTTCGCTCGCCCTGTGGTCGCCGCTACAGCCGCGGGTCGACAGGCTCGGACTCGAGTGCGAGGACGGAGAAGACCAGCTGGTGGACTTTCCACAGCGGTTCACCACGGACGAAGGCGTCGATCGCGTCCACGCCTAGTCCGTGTTCTCGCAGAGCGAGATTGCGCTTCTTGCCCAGCTGACGCTGGCGCAACAAACCCAAGGAGTCGGTGTAGTCGGCGCCGTAGATGATCCGCAGATACTCGCGGCCCCGCACCTTCAGACCGGGCTGGATGCGACCCGCGACCAGGCCGGCCGGCTTGACGACCATGCCCTCCCCGCCGGCACCGGTCAGCTCCTCCCACCACTGCGCGGCGGCTGCCCGTTCGGTGTCGGAGCCGAGGTCGACGAAACGGTGCCGGGTAGGGGCGATGAGCGGGTGGTCCAGACGCCCGAGCTGGGCCAGATGCCACTCGTGGGACTGCGTCAGCGCGAGTGTGCGACCTTCGGCAGCGAGGATCTGGAAGGGCGCGATGGTCACGCCGTCGAGGCCGTCGGTGGGCCGGCAGTATGCCGCGTAAGCCGCCCGGAACGCGCGCGCGTTGTCCAGCCGCGCGCTGGTCCGCGCAAGCAGATCGCTGACCTCCAGCCCGCGATCCGCCGCCCGTTCGAGCGCCGAGATCGCTTGTGGCAGAGCGGCAGTCGCTGCCGCACCGGTCGCGGCATACTGCGCCCGGATCATGTCGAGCGCCTTCACCGACCAGGGCAACAACTCGCAGTCGAGCGCGAGCCAGTCCGTGGTCAACTCGTGGAAGAGCGGCGCGACGGCGTCCCGCAGCCGGTCGACGAGCGCCGTGGTGTCGTCGAAGAAGCTGCGCCCCGTGCGGGTGTAGACGGCCCCGGTGCTGCCGTCGGTGACGCCGAATCGGCGCTCGGCGGCCTCGGCATCGCGGGCGATGACGGCGATGGCGCGCGAGCCCATGTGCTTCTCCTCGCACACGACGCGCGTGACGCCCCACGTGGCGAACTCCTCGAAGGCTGGCTCGGGGCGCTCCAGGTAGCCGTCCATCTGCGATGCCGAGGCTGGCGACATCGTCGGCGGCAGGTAGATCAGCCAGCGCGGGTCGACGGCGAAACGGCTCATCACCTCCAGCGCAGCCGCCGCATTCTCCTCGGGGATCTTCACCTTGCCGGCGTGCTCCGTCTCGAGCCAGCGCGTGCCGGTGACGTCCTCGATGGCGAGTGTGGTGGGCACTCGCTCGACGCCGGCGGGTGCGAGCGGGCGGGACGGGGCATACCATTCGCGTTCTGCGGGAACGGAAACCAGCTCGCGTTCGGGATAGCGCAGCGCGGTCAGGGCACCGCCGAACACGGCTCCGGTGTCGAGACAGATCGTGTTGTTGACCCACTCGGCGTTCGGCACCGGAGTGTGCCCGTAGACGACCAGGGCCCGGCCGCGATAGTCCAGCGCCCACGGGTAGCGCACGGGGAGACCGAACTCGTCGGTCTCACCTGTGGTGTCGCCGTACAGCGCGAACGCCCGCACCCGCTTGGACGAGCGCCCGTGGTAGGCCTCCTTCAGGCCGGCGTGGGCGACCACCAGGCGCCCGTCGTCGAGCACATAGTGGGCGATGAGGCGATCCATGAATTTCGTTGCCTGCGTGCGGAATTCGTCACTCTCCGTGTCGAGCTGGGCGAGGGACTCGGCGAGTCCGTGCGCCACGGTGACCTTCGCCCCACGGAGGGCCCGGACCAGTTTGGCTTCGTGGTTGCCGGTCACGCACAGCGCGGTCCCCGCCTCGACCATGCCCATGACGAGACGGAGCACGCCAGGGGTGTCGGGGCCACGGTCGACGAGGTCGCCGACGAAGACGGCGGTGCGACCCTGCGGATGCCGGGCGCCGACGACGCGACCGTCCTCCTCCTGCAGATCCCAGCCGAGCTGTCGCAGGAGGGTATGCAGTTCGCGCGCGCACCCGTGCACGTCGCCGATGAGGTCGAACGGGCCGGTCAGCTCGCGCCGGTCGTTCCACGACTTCTCCCGGACGATGGCGACCTTGTCGATCTCCTCGACGCCCTTGAGGAGGTGAACCCGGCGAAAGCCCTCACGCTCCAGCTTCCGCAGCGAGCGCATGAGGTCGCGGTGTTGGCCTCGCACGACATGCGGCCCGAAGTCGCGTTCCTCCCGGGCGCGGTTGCGTTCTTGGGCAACGGCTTCCGGCACGTCGAGGACGATCGCGTCGACGAGCACGTCATGCTCGCGCGCGAGTTTCACCAGGTCCGCCCGCGACCGTTGTTGCACGTTCGTCGCGTCGACGACCGTCAGCCGGCCGCGCCGGAGGCGCACTCCGGCGATGTGGTGCAGCACATCGAAGGCGTCGGCCGACGCCGCCTGGTCGTTCTCGTCATCCGCCACCAGGCCCCGGCAGAAGTCGCTCGACAGCACCTCGGTCGGCAGGAAGTGGCGCCGCGCGAAGGAGGACTTCCCGCTGCCCGAGACCCCGACGAGCACGACCAACCCCATCTCGGGCACCCCGATGGTGCGCGCCTGGGCAACCTCACTCACGGGTGAACACCGCCATCTGCGTCGGAGTGCCGAGGCCGGGATCGACGTCGCCGATCCCTTGGTACGCAACGGAATAGCCGTATGCCGCGCCCACGCCCTCCGCCCACTCCCGGAACTGTGCCCGGTCCCACTCGAAGCGGTGGTCGGCGTGCCGCAGGCCTGTCAGGCCGTCATACAGCGCGTTGTACTCGCGGTTGGGGGTCGTCACGACAACCGTGCCGGGCCGCGCCGTGCCGAACACGACGCGTTCCACGGCAGCGTGGCGCGAGGGGTCGACATGCTCGATGACCTCCATGACCACCGCAGCATCGAAACCCGCGAACCGGGCATCCTCATAGGTCAGGGCACTCTGGAAGAGCTGCAACTTGTCCGACTGCCGTTCGCTCATCGTCTCGACGTGCAGGCGCCGGGCGGCGATCTGCAGCGAGCGCACCGAGACATCCGTGCCGGCGACCCGGCGGAACTGGGGCTGCTTGACCAGTTGTGACAGCAGCGCGCCAGGGCCGCAGCCGAGATCGATGACCGAGATCGCGCCGCTGGCGAGCAATGCTGCCACGACCGCCTCCTGACGCTGCTCGTTGAGGCGTGGCCGGCGCGCGGCCGGCAACGCCGTCTCCTCCTCCGCGCTGGGCTCGAGGGCCTCGGGCGTCTCGTCCCCCACCTCTGCCAGCCGGGCCAGCCCCTCCCGCATCAGCCCGCCCCGACGCCCGAGGTAACGCCGAGTGATCAGCTCGCGGTCCGGGTGCGTGGCCAGCCAGCCCTCACCCGAGCGGAACAGCTTGTCGATCTCGTCCGGGCCCTGCCAATAGTGCTTCGACTCATCGAGCGCCGGGAGCAGAATGTGCAACTGGCTCAACGCATCCGACAGGCGGAGCGTGCCGGTGAGGGTGAGCGCGACATAACGCGAAGGACCCCAGTCAGGGAAGGCCGGATCGAGCGGAATCGGGTCCGCCTCGACCTGCCAACCGAGCGGTTCGAAGATCCGGCGGGCCATCTCCGGGCCACCGCGGCACGGCACGACCGGCACGGCGATCTGCAGCGGGATGGCCGAGTCCGCCAGGTCTTGGCGGGCCGCGCACCGGCCCGAGCGCGCCGTGCTGAAGACGTCGGCGAGCGCGGTCGCGAGGAGGGAGGACGCGGCATACGGCCGGTCGTTGACATACTGCGCGAGCGTGAAATCCGGCGCGTTGCGCCCGAACGCGCGCGCCAGACGGACCGGATCGATCTCCAGCACCAGCGCCGCGGTGCACCGTGCTTCGTCCGCCTCGGGATAGAAAACCGTTGCGGTGCCGAAGGATTGTGCGAACTCCTGAACCCGGTCGGGGTGCTTGTGCAGCAGATACCCCAGATCGGTCGCCGGCCGATGGGTCGTCGTCAGGGTGAGCAGCACCGGATCAGTCTCTCCTGGACCGGTCAGGTCAGCACACTATTTCCGACAGCTACTTCACGCGGGTTTCAGGGTGTGACTCCCCGCAGGATGACCGAGACCGCGTGGTCGAGTTCTGCGTCCAGGTCGGAGAAGTCGCGCCCCAACTCTCCCGCGAGCCGCGGGAAGCGCTCGGCGAGAGCCGGGCCGAGCCACGCCGGCGGGGGCGAATCCGACTGGCCCACACCGGCATACCCACGCACGACCGCATCGAGGAGCATGGCGAGCCGCATCTCGTCGATCCCCGTCGGGGCACCGGCCAGGGCGAGCAGGAGGGCCTCGGTCCAGGCGTAGACACTGGGACGCAGCGGAACTCCGGCCGGCGCGATGGCGCCGAGCCACGGATGCGCCCGATAGCGCCCGGTCAAGGGCTGGCGTGTGCCGGAGATCCTCGATGCCCTCGAGTCGGCGGACGACATCTATCTGGACGTCATCGGACAGGTTCGGCTGGCCACGTGGTCGGCCGGGCGCGTCGGCCTCATCGGCGACGCTGCGGCCTGTGCCTCACCCGCATCCGGCCAGGGCACGACGCTCGGTCTCGTCACCGCGTACGTCACCGCTGCCCAACTGGCCACGACCGCTGCTGTTCCGGCCGCGCTCACCGCCGCCGAGCAGCAACTGCGTGCCTTCGCCGAGGGCAACCCGGCACTCGGCCCGGCAAACCTCAAACGGATGGTGCTGCCCACCGAACGCGCCGTGCGCTCGACGCTCTTCGCGTTGAAGGTGATGAACGCGCTCCCCTTCACCGACCTCGAGCTCGGCGCGGTGGCCCGCAAACTGGCCAGGGCCTCGGCATACGACCTACCGGCCGTCCCCGACGCTGCTGCGCGGTGACCCGTCGGCGCCGTGGCTGGGGACGTCGGGGGGCGCCTCCAGCCACGGCTACCCACGAGCGTAGAGGGTCTGCGTCAACGACGCGCGACGTAGGCCGCCAGATGCTGCCCTGTCAGGGTGCGCCCGTCGGCGACCAGGTCGGCGGGCGTGCCCTCGAAGACGACCGTGCCACCGTCATGCCCCGCACCCGGGCCGAGATCGATGATCCAGTCGGCGTGTGCCATCACGGCCTGATGGTGCTCGATGACGATGACCGACTTGCCGCTGTCGACGAGCCGGTCGAGCATCGCGAGCATGTTCTCGACGTCGGCGAGATGCAGGCCGGTGGTCGGCTCGTCGAGCACGTAGACCGACCCCGTGTCCGCCATCTGCGCCGCGAGCTTCAGCCGTTGGCGCTCCCCGCCCGAGAGCGTCGTCAGCGGCTGGCCGAGACGGACGTAGCCGAGACCGACGTCGTTGAGGCGCTCCAGAATCTTCTGTGCCGCAGACGTTTTCGCGGCTCCTTGACTGAAGTAGGGCAGCGCGTCCGCCACCGGCAGGTCGAGCACCTCGGCGATATTGAGTTCGCCGAGCCGGTATTCGAGGACGCCCGCGTGGAAGCGCTTGCCCTCGCAGTCCTCGCAGGTGCTCGCGACGCCGGCCATCATGACCAGGTCGGTGTAGATGACTCCGGCGCCATTACACGTCTCGCACGCGCCTTCCGAATTCGCGCTGAAGAGAGCGGGTTTGACACCATTGGCCTTGGCGAACGCCTTGCGAATCGGCTCGAGAAGGCCGGTGTAGGTCGCCGGGTTCGACCGGCGCGAGCCCTTGATCGCCGACTGGTCGACGGTGACGACACTGTCGAGTTTCTCGACCGATCCACGGATGAGCGAACTCTTGCCCGAGCCCGCGACCCCGGTCAGCACGACAAGGACACCCAGCGGAATGTCGACGTCGACATCGCGCAGGTTGTTCTCGTGAGCACCTCGGATCTCCAGCGCGCCAGTGGGTTTGCGCAGCGTGTCCTTCAACTGCGCCCGGTCCTCCAGGTGCCGCCCGGTGAGGGTGTCACTGGCCCGCAGCCCGGCGAGATCCCCTTCGTAGACGATCTCGCCGCCGCCGGTGCCGGCCAGCGGGCCGAGGTCGACGACATGGTCGGCGATGGCGATGGTCTCGGGCTTGTGCTCGACGACGAGAACGGTGTTTCCCTTGTCCCGCAACTGTTTCAACAGCGTGTTCATGCGGTCGATATCGTGCGGGTGCAGCCCGATCGTCGGTTCGTCGAAGACATAGGTGACATCCGTCAGCGCCGACCCCAGGTGCCGGATCATCTTGGTCCGCTGCGCCTCGCCGCCCGACAACGTGCCGGACGGCCGGTCCAGCGACAGATAGCCGAGACCGATCTCGACGAAGGAGTCGAGCGTCTCCTGCAGCCCGCTCAGCAACGGGGCGATGCTCGGCTCCTCGAGTTCGCGCACCCACTCGGCCAGGTCGCTGATCTGCATCTGGCAGGCCTGAGCGATATTGATGCCCTTGATCTTGGATGAACGAGCTGCCGCGTTCAGCCGCGTCCCCTCGCACTCCGGGCAGACCTGGAAGACGACCGCCCGGTCGACGAAGGCCCGGATGTGCGGCTGCATCGCCTCACGGTCCTTGGACAGCATCGACTTCTGGATGCGCGGGATCAGGCCCTCGTAGGTGATATTGATGCCGTCGACCTTGATTTTGGTCGGCTCCTTGTAGAGCAGGGCCGCGAGTTCCCTCTCGGTGAACTTCTTGATCGGCTTGTCCGGATCGAAGAAGCCACTGCCCATGTAGACCCGGCCGTACCACCCGTCCATCGAGTACCCGGGGATCGTCAGCGCACCCTCGCGCAGCGATTTCTCGTCGTCATAGAGGGCGGTCAGGTCGAAGTCGGAGACCTTGCCGACCCCCTCGCACCGCGCGCACATGCCGCCCTGGATGCTGAACTCGCGCCGCTCCTTGACCTCCATGCCGCCTTTGGTCGTCGTCACCGCCCCCGCCCCCGAGGCCGAGGCGACGTTGAAGGAGAACGCTTTCGAGCCCCCGATGTGTGGTTGGCCCAGCCGGCTGAAGAGGATCCGCAGCATGGCGTTGACGTCGGTGACGGTGCCGACCGTGGACCGGATGTTGGCGCCCATCCGCTCCTGATCGACGATGATCGCCGTCGTCAGCCCTTCCAGCAGATCGACATCCGGCCGCGCCAGGGTCGGCATGAAGCCCTGGACGAAGGTCGAATAGGTCTCGTTGATCATCCGCTGGCTCTCGGCCGCGATGGTCGCGAAGACGAGCGAACTCTTGCCTGACCCGGACACTCCGGTGAAGACCGTCAGCCGCCGTTTGGGCAGTTCGACGTCGACCCCCTTGAGATTGTTCTCCCGCGCCCCGACGACCCTGATGGTGTCGTGCGAGTCCGCCGTATGCGGTGTGCCCGCCGTATGCCGCGCGCTCCCCTGTCCCTCCGCACTCGCCTGATCCGCCCCGCTCGCCGTCGTCGCCGCCGTGGCCTTCGCCATCTTCTCGCCTTCGCCTTCAGGAATGGGAGCCGGCACCTCCGGCCCGCTCACCCTAGTGCCGCGCCGAGCCGGAGTCGCGATTTCCCATCGCTGCCCGTCAACTCAGGTTGACAATTGCTCGAGCAACCTAGGTTGACAGGTATGGAGCGACCGATCGAGGCCGTAGCGGCCGATATCGCGGACCCGATGCTGGGCCTGCGGGCCGTCGTTGCCCTGCGCCGGCTGGCCGACCAACTGGAACTGCGCCAGGTCCAAGCCGCCCTGGACGCGGGACATGCGTGGCCGGAGATCGCGGGGGCCCTCGGGGTGACCCGGCAGGCCGTCCACAAGAAGTACCACCGACGCGTGACCACGAGGTGAGGGAAGATGTTGAAGCAAACCGTGACGAACCTGGAGCGGGTGTGGCGGCTCCTGATCGCTGCCAACGACGAGGCGCTGCGCGCCGGGCACACGCAGTCGACAGCGACCACGTGCTGCTGAGGCTCCTGGTCATCGACGGTGAGAGCGCCAGGCAGTTGCGCTCGGCCGGGCTGAACCTGGACTCGGCCCGCACCGCAATGGCCGCCATGGCGCCCGACGGCAACTGTTGCCTGACGCTCTCGTTGCGAGTCGATCGGGAAGGCCGGCATCGCCTCCTGGACCGTGCCGATGACCAGACGACCGCGATCCGGCTGAACCTGATCGCCCAAGCGCTGGCCCAAGCGTCGTGAGTCATTCTTGAGACATGGCATATGACGCCCAGCGCCAGATCATCCGTACCCTGGCTCGAGCCGCCCGGGAGTTCGACAGGGCACGCGATGCCCTGATGGGCGAGGAGCAAACCGAGACGACCGTTCCTGACTCTGCCTCCAGCGCCGTCCCACCCGAAGCAGCCCAGCCCGCTCGTGGCGGCGTCCTCGGTGCGGCGACTCAGGTTGCGCGTGCCGGGGCCGGGGCAGCGAAGGCGGCCGGCCGAGCGGCGGCGGGCGTGCATCCGCGGCACCCGGACTGGCAGACGGCCATCCTCACCGACCGCATCGCGTGGTGGGTGCAACGCTTCGGCACCGCCGCTGCGGCCCTGACCGCGGTCCCCGGCCTGCTCGGCAAAGTCGGCCGGCTCACCGGCGTCGGCGACGTCATCGGCGCCGCCGCCCAGGTCCTGATAGTCAACGCCGTCGCACGCGAGATGGGCATCGAGGACATTCCCCGGCGAGTCGCCGCGGCAGCCGACATCGTGCTCGACCGGCAGTTGTCGATGGCCGAGATCGAACTCGCGCTCGCCGAGGAGGCCACTCCCGCCACCGGCCAGAACTCCGCCGAGCGCGCCGACACGGGTCAGGACGACACCAATCAGGACGACACCAATCAGGACGACATCAGACCGGACGACACTGACCAGCCCGGGATCGTGCGGCGCCTCGGCGGCAGTGCCGCCCTCGTCGGGCGGGTGGCGCGTGACCTGTGGCGCCTCAACAGCGATATGGACAAGCGCCCCGGAGCCGGCCGCGTCGTCGGGTTCGCCCGCAACCTGCCGGCGGTCGGCGCCGTGAGTTCCTTCGCCTACGAACGACGCGGCATCGCGCGTGCCGCCGAGCGCGCCCGCAGCCGCTTCGGGGGATGACCGCAGGTGGAGTCGACCGTTCACGTCGACGGTTCATCTTGAGGGGTTAGCCTGCCGTCCATGGGGAACACAGGCTTGGACGCCCCGACGCCCGAACATCTGGACCGCATCGTCGCGTCGTATGCCGGTTCTCGCCCGGGATACCCGGCAGCCGTCTTCGACCAGTTGCGCAAGGCACACGTGGTCGGACCGGGTGTCCGGGTGCTGGAGATCGGGGCCGGCACGGGTGAGGCAACGACGGATCTGGTCGCCACCGGCGCCGACGTGACAGCGGTCGAACCACGGCCGGTGCTCGCGAAGACCCTCGCGGAGCGCGTCCCGCAGGCCCGGGTGGTCGTGCAACGTCTGGAAGATCTGGATCTCGCGCCGGGCAGCTTCGATGCCGCCATCGGTGCCACTTCACTGCACTGGCTCAGCCTCGACACTGCCCTGCCGATGCTGCACGACGCGCTGCGGGCCCAGGGTCGGCTCGCGGTGCTGCGGACCACCTTCGGGGACGCGTCGGTCAAGACCCCGTTCCGCCGCCGCGTCGCAGAGATCGTCAAGTCCCGGGTCGAGGCCACTGCCGACAAACGCGGTCTACGCCCGACGATGCGGGAGTTGACCGAGAGCGGGCTGTTCCTCCCCGTCGATTCGTGGGAGTGGCCGTGGTCGATCGAATTGACCGCCGGCCAGATCGAGCGGCTCTTCACGACCTTCAGCGACTGGTCGCCGGCGGAGGTCGCCCAGGCGCGCGCCGCGGCCGACGACCTCGGCGGCAAGATCGTCGAGCACTACCGGACGTGGTTGCACGTCCTGGAGAAGGCGCCCGGACCACGCGCCTAGCTACCCCGCGCCGAGCTACTGCGGCAGGGTGATTGCGGGGCCGAGGTCGGCGGGTGAATCCGGCGCCGGCGGCAACGACTGCACGTCCGGGCGCGCCCGCAGACTGCGAATGCTCGGGACGGACAGGGAGCTAACGCTGGTCACCAGCATCACAGCCGCACACACGAGCAGAACCCGTTGTGCCCCAACGGCATCCGCCGCCGGCCCGGCGAGGATGATGCCGAGCGGCCCAAGCGCCAGGGAGCCCAGCGCGTCATACGAACTGACGCGCGAGAGCGACTCGGCCGGGATCTCGCGCTGCATCGTCGTCTGCCAGAAGATCGAGAGCATCTCGAAGGCGAGCCCGAGGAAGAACGATGCGACCGCGATCGCCACGAGGGGTGCGTGCAGACCGAGCAACAGATAGGGCGGCGCCCCCAGGAAGCTCAGCAGCACCACCGCCCGGACCGGGTATGCCGGCCGCCACCGCATCGCAACGAGTCCCCCGAGGATCAGCCCGCAGGACTCGACGGTCAGGATCGTCGACCACGCTCCCGGCCCCCCGAGTGCGGTCTTCGCGACGACCGGCCCGAGCACCAGATGCGCCGCCTGCCACACCATGACGAAAGCGGAGAACTGCAGCACGCACACCCACAGCCACGTCCGCGACCGGAACTCACTCCAGCCGACCCGCAGCTCACGAAGCATCCCGGGACCGGGCACGTCGTCCTGCGGGGGCCGCGTGAGCCGGAGCCGCCCGACACACAAGCCGGCCACGGCGAAGATCATTCCAGCGGCGATCAGCGCCCAGCCGCCACCGATGGCGACGACGACGATGCCGCCGGCGACGAGGCCGGCCACTCGGGCGGTGTTGCCGCCGATCCCGATCAGGGCGTTGCCGTCCTGGAGGGAGTGCGCGGGCACGACCTGCGGCACGATCCCCGTCATCGCCGGCCAGACCAGGGCACCCGCGGTGCCCGCGAGGAAGGTCAAGGTGACCAGACCCCATACGGGTGCATGTCCGCTCAACAGCAGCACCCCGATGACGATATGCAGCACTGCATTGGCCCATTCGGCCGCGCGGAGCACCTGCTCGCGCGGATAACGGTCGGCGACCACGCCACCGACGAGCGTGAAGAGCACCAGCGCGATCGACTCCGCGGCCAGGACCGTCGAGAGGGTCGTCGCGCTCGCCCCCGGCAGGTCGAGCACCCCGAACGCCAGCGCCACGGGCGCGAAGGCGAGCGCCAGCATCGAAAGCGTCCGCGCCGTCAGCAGCAGCGCGAACGGGCGGTCGCGCAGCAGATCGGAGCGTGGGGAGGACACCGCTCCACCGTAGGGCCAGGCCGCACGCGCCGGCCACTCGATTCCCCCTGCCGCCCCGCTCCCTGCCGCCCCGCTCCCGGACGACGGCTGCTTCGTGACGCGATTGGATGCATGCCGGGGTGCAGCCGCGCTGATTCAGATCTGGGCGGCACCAGCCGTTATCCTTGAGTGCTCCCGTCCGAACCCCCGACCTCAGGAGTTGCTCATGGCCGGCGGACTCGTCGCCCTGCTGGACGACATCGCCGCGCTGGCCAAATTGGCCGCGGCCTCCATTGACGACGTCGGCCTGGCCGCCGGCCGGGCGACGTCGAAGGCCGCCGGGGTCGTCATCGACGACACCGCCGTGACGCCGCGCTATGTCGACGGATTCACTCCCGATCGCGAACTGCCGGTCATCAAGAAGATCGCGATCGGCTCGCTGCGCAACAAACTCCTCTTCATCACGCCGGCCGCGCTGCTGCTCAGCCAGTTCGCCCCGTGGGCGCTGACCCCGCTGCTCATGATCGGCGGCAGCTACCTGTGCTACGAGGGCGCGGAGAAGGTGTGGGAGAAGTTCGGCGGCGGCCACCACGCCGAGGACGAGACTCCGGTCGTGCTCGAGAGTGCGGAGCAGGAAAAACTGATGACGGCCGGAGCCATCCGGACCGACTTCATCCTCTCCTCCGAGATCATGGTCATCTCGCTCAACGAGGTCGCCCACGAGCCCTTCCTCATGCGCACCGCGATCCTCATCGTTGTCGCGATCGCGATGACCCTGCTGGTGTATGGAGTGGTGGCGCTGATCGTCAAGATGGACGACGTCGGCCTGCACCTGGCCAAGGCGGGCACGGGGGCCAAGGCCACCATCGGGCGGGGAATGGTCGCCGGTATGCCGAAGGTGCTGGCGGCCCTGTCGACAATCGGTGTCGTGGCCATGCTGTGGGTCGGCGGGCACATCGTCCTCAAGGGCACCGACGACCTCGGGTGGCACACGCTCTACGGCTGGGTCCACCACCTGGAGGAGGTGGCCCACGACCTCGGCGGCGCGGTCCTCGGTTGGCTCGCCAACACCGCAGCGTCGGCGGTCTTCGGGCTTCTGTGGGGAGCCGTCATCGTCGCCGTCATGACCCTGGTCCACAAGGCTCGCTCCGGCGAGCCTGCGCACCACTGATGCTTCTCGGAGACTTCCGAGACCAGCCCGACAGCGTCGCCGGGGCCTTATGCTCGTGACATGTGCCCTGAAAAGGCTTACACGAGCCCAGTGAAAGTGACCCAACGTGTCTGACACCATGCCGGCCGTCCGCCCTGCGGACGCCGTCGCCGTAGCCGAGGACTACCTCCACGAGCGGGGTCCGACGCTCGAGTCCACGCACCCGCTGGCGCTGGGTCCGGTCACGGCCCCACCGCATACGGTCGACGGCTTCGTCAAGGAGTTCCTGCGCGAACTCAACTACGGCCAGGGCGTGCCCCTGTCGCGCTCGTCGCTCAACGACCAGTACATGGCGCTCGCGCGCACGGTCCGCGGCTACCTGACGGCCCGGTGGCTGGAGACGGCGACCCGCCGTCGGCAGAGCCCGCACAAGATGGTCGGCTACCTCTCGGCCGAATACCTCCTGGGGCGCCAGCTCGACAACGCCCTCCTGGCCACCGACCTGAGCGCCATCGCCGAGGAGGCGATGAAGGTATGCGGTCTGGAGTTGGACGCGCTGCGGCAGGCCGAGGTCGAGCCCGGCCTCGGCAACGGCGGTCTCGGCCGGCTCGCCGCCTGCTTCATCGACTCGCTCGCGACCATGGATGCGCCGTGCGTCGGCTACGGCATCCGCTACGAGTACGGCATCTTCAAGCAGACCTTCGTCGACGGCCGCCAGGTCGAGGTCCCCGACAACTGGCTGTCCATGGGTGGCCCGTGGGAGGTCGCCCACCCCGAGATGGAGGTCCCTGTCCACTTCGGCGGGCACGTCGAACGCGCCACCGGCGACGACGGACGCGAACGCTGCACTTGGGTGCCCGACTGGAGCGTGCTGGGAATCCGTTACAACGTGATGGTCCCCGGCTACCAGAACGGCGTCGTCAACACCTTGCGACTGTGGCGGGCCATCGCGACCCGCGCCTTCGATCTCGACATCTTCAACGCCGGTGACTACGCCTCGGCGGTGCGTTCGCAGACCGTCGCCGAGAACATCTCCAAGGTGCTCTACCCCGAGGACTCCACGCCGCAGGGCAAGGAGCTGCGGCTGCAGCAGCAGTACTTCTTCGTCGCCTGCTCGATCTTCGACTTCCTCAAGCACACCCAGCCGACCGACCTCGACGTGCGGGAACTGCCCGAGCGGATCATCTTCCAGCTCAACGACACCCACCCCGTCATCGGCATTCCCGAGCTGATGCGGCTGCTCATCGACGACTACGACCTGACGTTCGAGGAAGCGTGGGCGATCACCAAGCAGTGCTTCGCCTACACCTGCCACACGCTGCTTCCCGAGGCGCTGGAGGTCTGGCCCGTCTCGCTGATGGAGCGGCTGCTGCCGCGGCACATGGAGATCATCTACCAGATCAACGAGGTCTTCCTCGCCGAGGTTCGCGAGCAGTTCCCGGGCGATGAGCTGCGGGTGCGCCGGATGTCGATCATCGGCGACCACCCCGAGCGCTCGGTGCGGATGGCGCACCTGGCGACGGTGGCGTCGGTCAAGGTCAACGGCGTGGCCGAACTGCATAGCCAGCTGCTGCGGGACAAGGTGCTCGCGGACTTCTCCGAGATGTGGCCGGAGAAGTTCACCAATGTCACCAACGGGGTCACCCCCCGGCGGTTCGTGCGGCAGGCCAACCCGTTCCTGTCCAAGCTGATCACCGACACCATCGGGGTCGGGTGGGTGGCCAATCTCGAGCGGGTGCGCGAGCTCGAGACGTATGCCGAGGACCCGGAGTTCCGCGCGAAGTTCCGCGAGGTCAAGGCCGCCAACAAGACGCGGATCGCCGCCGTCCTCGAGCGCCGCGACGGCATACTGCTGCCCGAGGATCACCTGCTCGACGTGATGGTCAAGCGGCTGCACGAGTACAAGCGCCAGATGCTCAAGCTGCTGCACATCGTCACCCTCTACGAGGGCATCATCTCCGGTGACCTCGACCCGGCGACCGTCACCCCGCGGACCGTCGTCTTCGGCGCCAAGGCCGCACCCGGCTACCGGATGGCCAAGGAGATCATCTTCCTGATCAACTCGGTCGCCAGCGTCATCAACAACGACCCGCGCGTGCAGGGCAAGCTGTTCATCGCCTTCCCGGCCAACTACAACGTCACCCTCGCCGAGCGGCTGATCCCGGCCGCCGACCTGTCGGAGCAGATCTCCCTGGCCGGCAAGGAGGCCTCCGGCACCGGCAACATGAAGTTCGCGCTGAACGGGGCCTTGACGATCGGCACCGACGACGGTGCCAACGTCGAGATCCGCAAGCTGGTCGGCGACGACAACTTCTTCCTCTTCGGGATGACCGAGCCCGAGGTCGCGGACCTGCAGGCCCGGGGCTACCGGCCGACGGAGTACTACGAGTCCAACGAGAAGTTGCGCCGCGCGATCAACCTGATCGACTCGGGGCACTTCACCGGCGGCAACCGCGAGGCGGCCAGCATGGTCGTCGGCGACCTGCTCTACAACGACCGTTTCCTCGTGCTCGCCGACTACCAGGCCTATCTGGACGCGCAGGCGGAGGTCGAGGCGGCATACGCCGACCAGGAGGCGTGGAGCCGGTCGGCCATCCTGAACGTCGCCCGGACCGGCTTCTTCTCGTCCGACCGCTCGATGCGCGACTACATCAACCGGATCTGGCACATCCAGACCGGCTTCTGACG
>ERZ795053.2809-NODE-2809-length-20486-cov-21.948314_pt1 | contig 20486 bp, 19 predicted proteins | sample MGYA00375137_ERZ795053 | MGnify/ENA primary metagenome ERZ795053 (study PRJEB30182, sample SAMN05720284) | activated sludge metagenome | isolation source: Anaerobic digester | place: Hong Kong | collected 2014-12-17 ...
CGGGATCACGGCGGGGGTGAGCAGGGGGCGGTCGGCGGCGCGGTGCAGGGGCATGACGGGCTCTCCGGCGATGAATTTGAAGTCGGCCGCTCAGCTGTGCTAGGATGGCCGAGGTCGCCCATTCTTCCATAGGAGGCCGGATATGAAAACATTGCTCCTGATGCTCCTGATCCTTCCCGTCATCGCCAGCGCCCAGACCGACCAGCTCGTCTTCTTCACCGGCAGCCCCTCCGCGCCCGACCTCACGCCCGAGCTCTTCACCAGCGCACCGTTCGAGCAGGTGGAGCTCCACTTCGGCATCCTCAACCCCAGCCAGACGTGCGTGAGCGGCTTCGAGACCGTGGCGCCCATCACGGGCAGCCTGGTGGCTCCCATGTGGACCATCTTCGCCTGCGGCGCCAACCCCGAATGCAGCGTGCCGCCTCTGGAGCTCAGCTTCCTGGAGTGCGACCCGGTGGGGCCGGATCCGATCTACCAGCTGGGCACCCTCTCGTTCTTCGTCCAATCGCCGGCCACGCCCGTCCAGTTCTTCTTCGGGCCGGTGCCTGGCTCCACCATCTTCCCCGACTCCCCGGGCTACATCAGCGACCTGCCGTACATCGCCACGCCGCTGACCACCATCCAGGGGACCGACTGGGATCTGCCGGTCTTCTCCATCAACGTGATGACCGTGGCGGAAGAGGACTGCACCTGGAGCACCGTCAAGACCCTCTATCGATGATCCATCGGCGGGTCCGGCCGGCGTCGGACCCGCCTCGCATCCCTTGCAGGTCCAAGGTCCCATAGGAGGCCTTCGATGAGAACACTGCTCCTGGTCCTCTGCCTGCTTCCCGCGCTCGCCTTGGCCCAGACCGATCAGCTGGTCTTCTTCACCGGCACGGAGGCGGCGCCCGACTTCGGTCCCTTCATCTCCACGTCCGTAACTTTCGAGCAGGTCGTGGTCCACCTGGGCATCCGCAACCCCAGCCGGAGCTGCATCAGCGCCTACGAGGTGGATGTCCTGGTGGAGGGAACCACGGTGGCGCCGACCTGGACCGCCGTGGGCTGCGGGGAGAAGCCGGAATGCGGCACGCCGCCGCTACAGGTCCAGTTCACGGAGTGCCGGCCGGTGGGCCCGAACGAGGTCTTCACCCTGGCCACCTTCTCGTGCTACGTGCTGTCGCCCACGGATCAGATCTGGTTCTCGGTGCGGCCGGTGCCGGGCTCCGCGGACTTTCCCGATTCGCCGGGCTATATCAGCGGTACGGCCGAGGTCGCCACTCCACTGACCAATGCCTGGGGCGACCAGTGGGGAATGCCCCTCTTCGCCATCAACGGAGATGAGCCGCAGCCTGCCGAGACGAGCGGCTGGGGCCGTCTCAAGGCCCTCTATCGCTGACGGGGCTGCGATCCCGCCGCCCCTTGACCCGCCCCGCGCTCCCGGCTTAGGGTGCCGCCCGAGGAGGTGGCCGCCATGGCGACCGGGAGCCCGTCCCGCACAACCAGCCTGATCGGCGCGCTGCTGCTCGCAGCGGCCGCGGTGGCCGTGTTCGCCTCCGTCCGCACCTTCGACTCCCTGCTCTACGACGACGACAAGTACGTCTTCGACAACCCCGTGGTCCGCGAAGGCCTCACCGCCCACGGCGCCGCCTGGGCCGTGGGATTCCGCGAGGGCACCTGGCAACCGCTTACCTGGGTGTCGCACATGGCCGACGTGTCGGCCTTCGGCCTCGCGCCCGGCCCCATGCATCTGCACAACCTGGTCCTGCACCTGCTGGTGGGCCTGCTGGTGTGGCGGGTGCTGGCGCGCGCCACCGGTCGGCCGCTGGCCGCCTTCGCCGCGGCGCTCCTCTTCCTGCTCCACCCGCTCCAGGCCCAGAGCGTGGCCTGGATCGCCGAGCGCAAGGGTCTGCTGGCAGCGCTGCTGGGGCTGCTGGCGTTGGACGGCTGGACCGACTGGGCCCGCGGCGCGTCCCGCGGCGGCCTGGTGCGCGCGCACCTGTTCTTCGCCCTCTCCCTGGCGGCCAAGCCCATCCTGCTGCCGCTGCCGGTGGTGCTGCTGGCGTGGGACCGCTGGCCGTACGGCCGGCCCACGGCGTGGCGCGACAAGCTGGGCCTGCTGGCGCTGTCGGTGGCCGGCGGCGTGACCGCGGTGCTGGCGCAGCGGTCCGCGGGGGCGCTGCGGTCGCTGGAGGGCGCGGGGTTCCTGCTGCGCGTCGAGTCCGCGGTGACGGCCTGGGGGCACACCCTGCGGCGGTTCGTGGCGCCCTACGATCTGGCCGGGTTCTACCCGTTCCGGGACGACGTGTCCGCCATGGCCGCCGCGGGCTGGGCGGCGCTGCTGGTGGCCGGGACCGTGCTGGCCTGGCGTCTGCGCTTCCGACGCCCGGTGCTGCTGGCCGGCTGGACGTGGTGGCTCCTGCTGCAGGCGCCCACCGTGGGGCTGCTGCAGTTCGGCGCCCAGGCGGAGGCGGACCGCTTCAGCTACGTGCCGTTGGCGGGACTGCTGGTGATCGTGGTGTTCGGGATGGACTGGGGCGCGCTGCGGGCGCGGTCGGGCAAGGCCGTCCCGGTGGTGCTGGCCGTGGCGGCCGCCGTCGTGCTGGGCCTCCTGGCGCACCGGGCGGCGCAGCCCTGGCGCGACACCGTGACCCTCTTCGAGCACAGCATCGCCCGCGCCGGCGACTCGGCCGTGGCGCGGCAGAACCTCAGCATCGCCTGGACACGGAAGGGGAACGTGGCCGCCGCGCGCCGCCACAGCGATCGGGCCGTGGCCCTGGCGCCACGCGAGCCGCTGGTGCTCTTCCAGCAGGCCGACCTGCGCTTCGCGGTGCGCGACTTCGCGGGGGCGGCGGAGTTCTACCGACGCGGCCTCACCTTCGCGCCGAACCACGCTCCGGCCTGGGCCCAGCTCGCCGCGTCGCTGGAGCGGACGGGCGATCGACGTGGCGCGCAGCAGGCCATGCAGCGCGCGCGGGAACTCAGTCGCTGAGGGGCCGCAGCCGTCCGGTCTGATCCAGCTCCAGCGTCACACCGTCGGCCTCCAGGGTCAGCACGTAGCGGCGGCCGTCGGTCCAGTAGGTCATGCCTTCGGGCGTGTCGAACTCCTGCGGGTAGCCGCCGTGGGCCTCGCGCCACGCCAGCAGCCGGTGGCCGGCCTGACGCAGCTCCCACGCGGCGCGGTCCGCCGCCGTCATCGCCACCGGCCCCTCCACCTCTTCCACGAACTCCACCACGCCCCAGTACTCGGGCTCGTGCATGGCGATCTCGCGCTGGGGCGACCAGGTCCAGTTGTCCTCCGGCAGCGGCTTGTCGGTGCGCGGGTCCGCGGTCTTGGCGTAGGCGCCGTGGGCCATGTCCAGCCGCCACTGCACGCGCGAGAAGTTGAGGCGCCAGCGGTCGCCGATGCGCGGCGGGCAGGCGGCATCGGTGGTCTCGTCCAGCACGGAGAAGGGGACGGCCATCTCCAAGGTCCAGCCGCGGTCCTCGTCCGACGGATCGTTCAGCGTGCCGTCCAGGTGCACCGCGGTCTGCAGACCGGGGATGTCCCACGCGTGGATGGCCGGACCGCCGTCGCGGTAGGGCTTGACCAGCAGCAGGTCCCACACCGTGTTGAGGGCGTTGAGCTCGATCTCCGTGTAGAGGTGCGAGTCGCCGTCCGGGTCCAGGAACACTTCGAAATCGTTGTCGTGGAAGATGATGCTGTCGCGCTCGCGCAGGGTGGCCCAGAGGTGCGGCTCCTCCAGCTCCGCGGCGATGTAGAGGCAGCGGTCGTCCCAGAGCAGCTTGGCGCGCGTGCGGAAGCGCGGCGCGGGCTTGCGGTCCCCTTCGATGTCGCCGAAGTCCTCGGTCCACGGCGCCGTCTCCCAGGCGGGGTCGTCCAGGTGGCCGTCCACGGTGACGCCGGTGGTGGCGCGCGCGCAGGGATAGGTCAGCGGCGGGTACGGCCCCGGGCGCACGTCCAGGGGCGGGGACAGGAGGAGCACGAGGAGCAGGCAGGTGGGCATGGACGGGTCCCTTCGGTGCGGGGATGAGGGCGATTATGGCGTGGGGCAGTGGAATCGGACAAGAACGGGATTCCAGGGATTTGACGAGGGTGGAAGGTGTCGTCTATCCTCAGATCCATGAAGGCATCGCTCGAAATCGATCAAGAACTCATCGCGACGGCGAGCCGTCTCACGGGCGTGACAGACGTGTCTTGTCTGGTCAAGATGGGACTCGAAGCGCTCGTTTCCCGCCATGAGGGGATACGTCTTGCTTCTCTCGGGGGCACGGAGCCCCAATGCCGCGCTGGACGGAGGCGGCGTTCCGAGCCCACCGCCTGATCCCCCCATTTGACAATTCCCCCGATCATGCTTGTGATGTGCCCACCTCTGCGGGATCGCCGCAACCGCCTGATTTTGCATACAATAAACGGAGGCATCGCTCATGAAGACACTGCTCATGCTCCTGGCCGTGGCCGCCCTGGCCGCGCCGGCGTCCGCCCTCACCTACGATCAGAACGTGACGCCCGACGTCATCTTCGGCTCCGGCAACATCAACGGCTCCTTCACCGTGGACGCGGCGCAGTCGCCCGTGGGCGTGGTGGAGCTGGGCCTGCGCGGCAAGCTGCGCTTCGACGCCAGCAACCTGCCCCAGAACATCTTCAACAGCAACGGCGACGGCAGCTACACCTTCCTGGCCGGCTTCCCCACCGGCGGCGCGGGCTGGGCCGGCCCCACCACGCCGTACTGGAACTTCGAGTGGAGCGTGAACGTGGACCAGGACGGCGGCAGCGGCCTGACCCTGGACGACTTCACCTACGAGCTGGGCCTGGACTTCGATCCCAGCCCGGGCGGCACCAACTACCTGGTGTTCGATCCCATCACGCCCAGCGTGTCGGTGCCCGCGTGGGACCACGCCATCGGCGACAACCTGGGCACCGTGGTGAGCAACACCAATCCGGTGGTCTACGCCTCCAACCTGAACACCTACAACGTGGCCCAGAACTCCTGGAGCTACGAGTTCTTCAACGACGGTCCCTTCGCCTCCTTCGACCCCACGGACGACGGCGTGTACGAGATCTACCTCAAGGCCTTCGACGCCTCCGGCAGCGAGGTGGCGCACACGGCCATCTCCATCGTGGTGGGCAACGCGGTGGGCAACGAGGACGCCACGTTCAGCGCGGTGAAGACGCTGTTCCGCTAGGCGACAGTCGCCGGACACATGCGGGGGCGAGGGCCGATGACCGGTCCTCGCCCCCTTGGTTTGTGATGGACAGATCCGCGACTGGCGTGGATCCTCCATCCATCGCCCTGACTGATCCTGCGGCTCGTCCTGAGCCGCCCGCACTTCAGCCGGGGGGAGAATCCCATGCTCCAGATCGCCATCGTCGGCGGGCTTTCCTACCTCATCATCAACGCCATCGAGAAGAAGCGGGACGGGCTGCTGGTCCTGTTCAACATCATCAGCTTCGTGGCCATTCCGGCGCTGACCAGCCTGCTGCTGGGATTCATGGCCGTGATGTTCGGCTTTCCGATGGTGTGGCTGGCGCCGCTCATCCTGCTGTACTTCCTGTTCCCCGCCCTGTACTGCCGCTACCAGATGAACTATCCATGGAACGTGTCGGCGCTCTACGGAGGCGTCGTGTTCGGATTGAACCTGATCGTTTCGGTGATCCTGGGCTGACGGAAAGAGGAGGGGGACCCCTGCTGGGATCCCCCTCCGTGCTCCATGAGGTCGATCGGCACCTAGTTCATGGTCGCCGAGAAACGGATCGCCTTGCTGGTACCGCTCCAGCTCTCATCCATCCCGTTCTCACCGAACTTGTGGGCCTGCAGACCCACGGCCACGCCCAGGGCCCACTTCTCGCCCACCCACCACTCCTTGCCCACGGTGACGTCCAGCATGGGGCCGCGGTCCGTGCGCGCGTCCACGAAGCTGTCCAGCTCCATGGTGCCGGAGCCGATGGAGCCCGACACGTAGATGTTGGCCGGCATGATGTAGTAGGTGAGGCCCACGCCCAGGCCGGCCATGGTGATGTCGCCGTTGACCACGCCGGTGGCGCCGTTGATGGCGAAGTCGGGGTCGGTCATGCTGGCGCCGAAGAGCGTGCCGTGCAGCGCCAGATTGGGCGCCACGATGCCGCCGATGGCGATGTTCACGTCGCCGGCGGTGCCGCTGAACTCCAGGTCGTCGGTGCCGTCGTCGTAGGCGGTGTCGGCCGAGCCGCCGCCCACCGAGAGGCGCAGGAAGAAGCCGTCCAGATGGTCGCGCGGGCCGGCCGCGGCCACGGCGGCGGCGAGCAGGATCGTCATGAGGATCGCGAGGCGCAGGGACTTCATGGTCCTTCCTCCTGATTCTGGGAGCGTGGGATGAAAGAAGCGGGTCCGCATCGCTGCGGACCCGCCGAGGATCATCGGTTCCGGCTTCCGGGTCAATGCCCGCCTTCGCCGTTCTCCTTCTTCTCGTTCATGCGCTTGTTGCGCATCATCACCACGCCCAGCACGCCGTACAGCGCCACGGGGGCCACGAAGCCCTTGTAGATGCCGTGCTGCACCTCGCGGGTGAGCTGGCTGGCCGGCTTGTCCTCAAGGGCGGGCAGGCCCAGGTCCTCGAAGGGCACGTGGGAGAGGTACAGCACCTGGGTGCCGCCGCCCTCATGCTCTCCGTACACGTGGTCGATGTAGCGGCCGGGGCTCGCCTCGATGCGGCGGTGCGCCTCGGCCAGCAGGTCCTTGTGGCGGCCGTAGATCACGGCCTCGCGGGGGCAGACCTCGCAGCAGGCGGGCTCGCCGCCGTCGGCGATGCGGTGGTTGCACAGCTCGCACTTGACCACCTTGGGCACGCGCTTGTCCCACTCGAACTTGGGGATGTCGTAGGGGCAGGCCACGTGGCAGTAGCGGCAGCCGATGCAGAGGTTGCCGTCCCAGGTCACGATGCCGTGCTCGCGCTTGTCCAGCGCGCCGATCATGCAGGCGCCCACGCAGCTCGGGTCGATGCAGTGCATGCACTGGCGCTTCACGTACGACCGCTTCTCATCCTCTTCGTAGAGCTTGATGATGTTGCGGGTGCGGTCGTTCAGGTTCATCGGCATGTCGTGCAGGGGGTCCAGGCGCGTGTCGGCGGGCATGTCGTTGGCCTGCTTGCAGGCCACCACGCAGGCCTTGCAGCCGATGCACCTGGTGGCGTCGTAGAGCATGCCCACGGCGTCCTCGGGGGCGTGCTTGGTCCCGCTGGCCTCGGCGGCCGCGGGCACGGCGGCGGCGGCGCCGGCGGCGATCACGGTGCGCAGGAAATCGCGGCGTTTGACGGTCATGATCCTACTCCTCGTTTCTCAGGCCTGGACCTGGGGCTTCAGGTTCGGCCGCTTCTCGCGCGGCATGGCGTCGAGAATGGGGAAGTTCTTGATGATCAGGAGGTAGGCCACCACCTGCATGGAGATGAAGCCCATGGTCACGATCAGCTCGGGGAGCGACGGGAAGTACATGGCGCCGCCCACGGGGCGGAAGCCGATCCACACCGCGTCCACGCGGTAGAGCACGCCGCCCAGGATGATCAGCACGCCGGTGCGGAAGATCACGCCCAGCTTGGGGGTCTTCAGACGCAGGAGCATGACGGCGCCCGAGCCCAGCAGCAGGAACTCGGCGAGCAGCCCGAGCACGAACGGATCGCCGGAGACCACGCGGCCCAGCTGGCCGCGGTAGGCCAGGTCGCCCACGCGCAGGGCCAGGAAGGCCAGGATGATCCAGGCGATCACGTGGCCCAGGGACAGCAGCTTGTTCTGCTCGAAGTGCCGGTTGTAGCGCGCGCTGGTGATGATGTACGTGAGCACCACCGCGGCGTAGCCCAGGATCCAGCAGGAGAGCAGGAAGAACAGGGGCAGGCCGGGGGTCTGCCAGAAGGGGTGCACCTTGGGGCCGGCCAGGATGTACAGGGAGCCCAGCGACGACTGGTGCATGGTGGGCAGCAGGATGCCCAGGCCGATGATCCAGATCAGCATGGAGTTGATGCGCGGCAGGGCGGCGCGGGCGAACTTGCCCAGGCCGTCGCTGCGCTCCGACCAGCGCTCCAGGAACGCGGGCGACATCTCCGACCACAGCACCAACAGGTAGGCCGTGATGCACAGCGCCACCTCGAGCAGCACCGAGTCGAAGTTCCAGGCCCACGTCCAGCCGAACACCTTCCAGAAGTTCCAGGGCGATCCTACGTCGATGCCCAGCGCGAAGATGGCGGTGGTGTAGCCCACGGCGCTGGTCAGCAGGCCGTGCCGCACCAGCGAGTGGTACTTGCCCCGGTTCAGCACGTACACGAGCAGGGCCACGGCGTAGCCGCCGGACGCCACGGCTGTGAGAGCGATCACATTGAAGAGCTTCCAGATGCCCCACGGCTGGGTGTCGGTCATGGCGGTGACCGGGCCGAGCCCGTTGGCGAACCGGTAGATCACGATGCCGATGGCGGTGAGCGAAAGCAGCAACGCCGCCTTGAACGTCGTGGTGAGGACGGGCGCCATGATCGGCGCCGCATCTTTGTGGTGGTTACTCATGGTTCATTCGACTCCGGGGCAAAGGACTGATCGAGATCCTCGGGCGCGCTCCCTATCGATGCGTCTCGTGCGACGGGTGTGGGTCGGAACCCGCGTTTGACATTAGCAAATCCATATCCAGAAACAAGCATGCAGTTTATATATTATAGAAAAATTTGACTTAATGATGTTGAGTTTCGTGATCAAGTTCACAGGGCTTGTTGGTTGCAGGCATTGAAGTTGCTGGATTATCCACTGGAAGTGACGAAATACCCCTACATTTCAAAGTATTTTTGATACCAGGGTTTTCGATTTCGCCGGAATCGGCGCGCGCACTGGCGGTTTTGAAATGGGATTTCCGCTTGTCTGCGCGGGCGCCGCGTCCCTATTCTGGTGGCCGATCCGTTCGCCTGTCGGGGGACAAGGCATCCGCGGACCAGCCGGTCCGTTTCGGAGCAACCTGCAAGAAAGACCGAGACCATGAACAATCCGCACCGAGCCTCCGGTGGGGACGTTCGGAGGGGGCGCCCGCGTGCGTCCGTCCTGTTCGTCCTCTTGACGGCCCTGTTGGGCGTCGTGAGCGCCCAGGCCAAGGAGCCCCTGGATCTGCTGCGCGACCCCGGCCGCGACGGCCCGCGCCTCGCGCAGGTGAAGCCCGGCGATGCGGCGGCGGCCCTGGCCCTCGCCGCGGGCGACAAGGCCGTCGTGCCGCTCTTCAGCGACGGCTTCGAGGGCGTCTTCCCCGGCACGACCTGGTCCATCACTGCCGGCAGCGATCAGCAGTACTGGGGCCGCTGGTCCTGCTGGTCCGCGGGCGGTTCGTTCAGCGTGGGGAGCTGTGCCGCCGGCAGCGAAGCCATCGCCTGCGGGAGCTCCTACAACAACATGATGGAGACGTGGATGTCGGCCGGCCCGTTCTCGCTGGCCGACGCCTCCTACGAGGCCGCCGTCTTCCAGGCCGCGGTGAACCTCAACTCGGAGGAGGGCTACGACTACTTCGTGATCGCGGCCAGCACCGACGGCGTGGACTACAGCGGCGACTTCTACAGCGGCAGCATCGACGCCACGCTGGCTCTGGACCTGACCGCACTGCTGGGGGCGCCCCAGGTCTGGATCGCCTGCGTCTTCTACTCCGACGCCACGCTGACCTACGCCAACGGCGCCCAGGTGGACGACGTGCTGGTGGCCGTGGAGACCTCCGCTACGCCCAACCAGGCGCCCACCGTCACGGTCACCGCGCCCGACGGCGGCGAGACCCTCCTGGCCGGCACCACCGCCACCGTGACCTACGCGGCCTCCGATCCCGACGGCGGCCCGTCGGCCCTCACCGCCGGCATCGACTTCTCCTCCGACGGCGGCGCCACCTGGAGCACCCTCACCGACGGGGTCTCCGCCTCCGGCTCCTACGCCTGGTCGGTGCCCGTGGTCACCACGTCGCAGGGCCGCATCCGCGTGCGCGTGAGCGACGGGGACCTCACGGCCTCCGACATCTCCGACGCGAACTTCCAGGTGATGGTCTCCACCAACGACATGGCCCTGGGCGCCGAGTCCGGCGTGTCCGGCACCCAGGTCTCCGTGCCGCTGACCCTGGCCAACGACACCTTGGTGAAGGCCTACCAGCTGGACGTGATCTACGACGCCGGCGTGGTGGCCTTCACCGGCTTCCAGGCCACGTCGCGCGGGGCCGGCATGACCACCGCCACGAACATCGTGAGCGGCGGCCGCGTGCGGCTGGTGTCCTACTTCGACGGGTCCAGCCGGCTCGCCGCGGGCAGCGGCGAGGTGGGTCGGCTCACCTTCCAGCTCGTGGGCTCGGGCGGCACGTCCAGCGCGCTCACGCCCGCGGACGCCGTGCTCTCCGGCGTGGAGGGCGAGGAGCTCCCGGTGGCCCTGGCGGCCGGCGGCGTGACCGTGGAGGCCGGCACCGCGCCGCCGGTGGTCCATGTGTCGGCCCTGCGCAATCCCGGCCGCACGCGCTCCGTGCAGGTGCTGGTGACGGTGCTCAACGGCGCCGACCAGACGCCCACGGCCACGGCCGGCGGCACGGCCCTCACGCTCCTGAGCCTGGGCGGCGGCCTCTACGCGGGCACGCTGCACCTGGCCGACGACGCGACCACCATCACCATCCAGGCCAGCGCCACCAACGCCAACGGCACCGGCAGCGGCCAGGTCCAGCTCACGTACTGAGCGGGGAGGAACACGATGACCAAGCGATCCATGCTCCTGCGGGCCGCGCTGCCCCTGCTGGCCTTCGCCGTGATGGCGGGCTGCGGCGGCGGCGATGGCGGCCCCACGCCTCCGGCCGACACCGCGGCCTCGTACACCGCCGACGGCTGGGACGCCTTCGAGACCGGCGACTACCAGGCCGCCAACACCGCCTTCCTGGCGGCGCTGGCCCTGAACGGCGGCTACGGCCCCGCCCACGCGGGCCTGGGCTGGACCGCGCTGCAGAGCGCCCGGACCTCCACGGCCATGCTCGCGGCCGCGGCCAACTTCACCGACGCCCTGAACAACGGCGAGACCGGCGCCGAGGTCTCCGCCGGACGCGCCGCGGCGCGCCTGGGCGCCGGCGGCGTGTCCCTGGCCGGCGCCGTGACCGACGCCCAGGCGGCCCGCACGGCCGCGCCGGCCTTCTCGTTCACGCACCGCGCCGGATTCGACGTGGACGACCTGCGCCTGATCGAGGCCTTCGCCCAGATCGGCCTGGGGAACGTGGACGCGGCCCTGGCCGCGGCGGACCTGGTGCAGGACAGCGGCATCGAGGCCGCATCGCCCGCCACCTGGCAGGTGGGGACCACCGTGTACGGCAGCTACGCCGCCGCGGTCCTGGCCCATCTCCACGCCCTCAGCGAGGAGTACGCCGGATGAGGACTTCTCGCCTGCTCCTTGGCGGCCTCCTGCTGGCCGCCCTCGCCCTGGCGGGTTGCGCCGCCAAAGGTCCCGCACTGACCCGCGCCCTGGAATCGCGCGTGGACGACCGCTCCGCCGCCCGCCTCCCTCAAGGCGAGGACCAGGGCGCCCTGGTGGTGGCCGTGGTGCACGGCCGCGAGCCCGCGCCGGACCTGTCCGCCGAGCTCGCGCGTCCGTTGGCCTTCGTGCCCGGCGTGGCGCTCCTTGAAGTGGTGCCGGAGGCGTCCGACGTGTTGAAGCGTCTGCCCGACCACCAGCAGGTGGTGGTCTGGGGCCCCGCCTCCGCGGTGGCGCGCATGGCGCCGAGCCTGCGCGAGGTCCTGGCCCGCCGGCTGGCCGACGGCCGCTGGCAGGACGCCGACGTGAACGCCCTGGCCACGTTCCGGGACACCGACGCCGATCTCGTCTCGCAGCTCGCCACGTCCGGCGCCCGCATGGGCTCCTGCCGCGACGGCGTGTGCACCCTGACCGCCGCGCCCGAGTTCCTGCTGGACCTCCTGGCGCGCTCCGATCTGAGCGCCCTGGAGGCGCCGACCACCCTGCAGCCGGCCTCGGGCCGCTGAACGTGGAGAAGGACATGAAGCATCGTAGGACCTGGAGCGCCCTGCTGACGGCGCTGATCGTGACGACGGCCGCGGCGACGGCCGCGGCCGGCACCCTGGACCCGCTGCTGGGCTCGCTGCTGCGGCAGGGGCCGGACAAGGGTCGGGCCCTGACCCTGGACCACGGGCGCATCCTCGCCATGGAGGCGGGCGCCCGGGCCGACGACCCGGTGGTGGGCGTGGTGATGGAGCTGGAGCCGGGCGCCGACGCGCCCGCCGACGTGCCCGGCCTGCGCGTGGGTTCGCGTACCGGCGTGTGGGCCACCGGGCGTCTGCCGCTGAGCTCGCTGGCGCGCCTGGCGGCTTCTCCGGGCGTGCGCCACGTGCACGCGTCGCAGCGGCTGCGGCCCGCCATGGATCTCGCCGTGCCCGCGGCGGGCGTGAACCAGGTGTGGCAGGGGTCGCCCGCGTACACCGGCGACGGCGTGCTGGTGGGCGTGATCGATTCCGGCCTGGACTGGCGCCACCCGGACTTCGACGACGCCGGCGGCCAGACCCGCATCCTCGCCATCTGGGACCAGTACGCCACCGGCACGCCGCCCACAGGCTTCGCCTACGGCGCCGAGTACACGTCGGCGCAGATCAACGCCGGCACCGTGGCCGAGGCCGACTACCAGGGGCACGGCACCCACGTGACCGGCATCGCGGCGGGCAACGGCCGCGCGTCCACGGGGCAGTACTCGGGCGTGGCCGTGGGCGCGGAGATCCTCTTCGCCAAGGCCTGGAGCGACGCCGACGGGGGCTTCGCCGAGGACAAGGTCATCGACGCCATGAACTACCTGGTGCAGAAGGCCGACGCCCTGGGTCGGCCCATCGCCATCAACATGTCGCTGGGCGGACACTTCGGCGCGCACGACGGCACGCGGCCCCAGGAGCAGGTGCTCAATTCGCTGGTGGGCGAAGGCGTGGCCATCTGCGTGGCGGCGGGCAACGAGGGCGAGTCGTACGTGCACGACGAGTTCTCGGCCGCGGGCGGGTCCATGACCTACCGCATCGTCACCTACACGCCCAACGCCGGCACGGGGAACGACTTCGCCTACCTCTCCATCTGGGTGGATGGCGCGGGGAGCCCGTCGGTCACCGTGAGCGGCAACGGCCAGAGCGTGGGACCGGTGTTCAGCGGCAACGTGGACGGCGCCAACACCACCGCGGGCACCGTGGTCATCGACAACGCCAGCGGCGGCGCCGACCCCGCCAACGGCGACAAGCTCATCATGATCCAGTGGGACGACCGCGACGGCGTGGCGCCGGCGGCCGCGGACTGGACGGTGACCCTGAACTCCGGCTCGGGCACCGCGCATGCGTGGCACATCAGCAGCTCCATGACCGCGGGGCTCATCGACAGCGACCAGCGCTACTCCGTGGGCATGCCCGGCACCGCGGCGGAGGCCATCACCGTGGCGGCGCTCAAGACCCGCAACACGTGGCCGTCGCAGGCGGGCGTGGCGGGCTACGGCGGAGAATGGGGCGATGTGCCCCTGGGCGCACGCGCGCCGTTCTCCTCCATCGGACCCACCCGCGACGGCCGGCAGAAGCCGGACCTGGCGGCGCCGGGCATGGCCATCGTGTCCTGCTACTCGCGCGACTCGAATCCGGCGGCCGACGCCAACCAGCGCGTGGGCAGCGAGTACATGGCCAACCAGGGCACCAGCATGGCCACGCCGCTGCTCTGCGGCGTGGTGGCCATGATGTTCGAGAAGAACCCGACGCTGACCGGCGCGCAGATCCGCGACATCCTGCGCGCCACGGCCACGGCGGATGCCCAGACCGGCGCCGTGTGGAACGATTGGTACGGCGCCGGCAAGCTGTCCGCGCCGGCCGCCCTGGCCGCGGTGACCGGCGGTACGGCCGGCGGCGGCGGCGACGTGGACGCCGACGGCCGCGTGACCGTGCTGGACATGGTGCTGCTCATCAACCACATCCTGGACCCGGTGGGCCACGCCCTGGACACCGCCGCGCGCAGCGCCGCCGACGTGTATCCCGCGAGCGCCGGCGACGGCACCCTGGACGCCCTGGACCTGGCGCGCCTGGTGGCCCTGGTGCTGGGCCAGGACAAGGTGTCGCCCATCGCCGCGACGCCGGTGCTGGTGCGCGTGGACGCCCCGGAGACCGATGCCGAGGGCCGCTGGCTGCCGATCTCGGTCACCGGCGACGCCCTGGCCGCCGGCCAGTTCGTGGTGCGCGCTCCGGCGGCGGGCTGGGCCGACGGGCCGCTGGACCTGCAGGCGCCCGGCGACGTGACCGCCCGCGCCCGCGTGGTGGGCGGCGAGGCCCGCGTGATGTTCTTCGGGCTGGATGCGGCGGCCTTCGCCCGCGGCGTGACGCTGCGCCTGCCCCTGCCGTCCGGCGATGCCAGCCTGGAGGGCCTGCTGCTGGGCGCTCCCGGAGGCGCGGAGCGGTCGGCGGAGCTGGTGTTCCCCACGACCGCGGCCACCCTGGATGCCTGGCCCAACCCGGCGCCCGGCCACGCCACCGTGCGCTTCACCCTGCCCCGCGGCGAGCGCGCCGAGCTGGCCGTGTACGACCTGCGCGGCCGCATGGTGCGGCGCCTGGCCCGTGGTGACGGCGGGGACGCCGCCGTGGAGACCGCCTGGGACGGCCGCGACGACGCCGGCCACGACCTGGCCCCCGGCGTGTACATGCTGCGCCTCACCGGCGAGCGCACCCATGCCGTGCGCAAGGTGGTGCTGCGGCGCTGAGCCAGGCGGCAGGCGACCCGACGGACGGCGGCTCCGGGCTTTCCGGAGCCGCCGTCGTGTAAGATCTTATCCCATGGGAAAAACGCTTGAGCCGATTCCGACCGCGATCCCGCTTGTTCTCACGGGTCGCGCCCATCCGACCTCCTAACGTCGACGCCCGAGGAGAGACCATGCCGCACCGTGAAGCCGCCCCGTTCCGCCGCGCCTTGGGCGCCGTGCTCCTGCTCATCGCCCTGCTTCTGGCCGGCTGCGGCGGCTCCGACCCCTCCGGTCCCGGCGGCCAGCCCGCCGACGACACGCCCCTGACCGCGGACCAGCTCACGGGCCTGTCCGTGCTCTTCGGGGCGGGGTCCGGCGCGTCGGACCTGTCCCAGACGGCGCTGACCTACCTGGTGGAGGCGGTCTACGCCATCATCGACCAGACGGGAACGGCGGCGCTCACGGGCACGGTGACCGAGCTCGGGACCCTGAACTACTCCTACCAGCCCACGCCCACGGACCATCTGCGCCTGGTGCTGCAGAACGGCGCGGTGCTGGACTACGTGGTGACGGCCTTCCAGCCCTACGCGTCCATCGATCCCGGCTACTACACCGGGGGCGGGCCCTACGAGTTCGTGGACCTGCACCAGAGCGTGGCCTTCACCCTGACGGGCAGCGGCCTCTCCCTGCAGGTGGCGAGCAGCAGCGTGCCTCAGGCGGGGCAGCCGGTGACCGTGACCACGCGGTTCGTGCAGCGCACGCGCACGCTCGCCGGCTCCGTGCAGGCCAACACCGGCGGCACCCTGACCTACGATCTGGCCGAGACCGCCACGCGCGAGTTCAACATCATCACCGGCCAGTCCGACGGCTACGACCTGGACGTGCGCGTGACCGGCACGGCCACCTGGCAGGGCCAGGCCCTGACCGTGAACGAGCACATGCGCAGCATCCAGGAGCGCGACGTGACCAGCCTGGACGGCACGCCCCAGTACACCGTGCGCAACCTGATCCGCGAATCGTCCAACTCGGGCGTGCTGGGCGGCGAGACCTTCGCCTTCGACGGCGCGCGCGTGGTGAGCGAGACCCGCAACGGCGCGGTGAACCAGCCGGGCTACTGGGCGGTGGAGGGCCTGCTGCGCCGCGACGGCGGCGTGCTTGGTGCGCTGGGCTTCACGGCCTCGCCCCAGAGCGGCGGCCAGCCGCCGCGCGCCGCGGTGGACCTGAGCGGCACCGGCCAGGGCACGCAGGTGATCGACGGCGCCACGCTGGGCGGCTGATCCGCATCTCCGCGGCATGAAGAACGCCCCGACGGTCTCGCGGCCGCCGGGGCGTTCCTTCGTCGGGCGTCCTCGCCTCGCCCGATCCCTCTAGAACTGCACCGTCTGCACCGTGCCGCTGGAGGCGAACGTGGTGCGCAGGGTGCCGGGCGTGTAGGCGCCGCCCGTGTAGAGGCCGTCCTCCGGCGTGCCGGAGTGGGTGCCGGAGGTGTACACGCGGTAGCTGGTGCCCGAGGCCAGGCCGGGCGCCGAGATCAGCACCGACGAGTAGCGCTGGTTGGGCCGGAAGGTCACCAGCTCGTTGCCCGCCGTATCCTCCAGGTGGAAGAGCGTGCCGGCGTTGAAGGTGGTGCTGGAGCGCAGCAGCACCGCCCGCTGGCCGGAGAGGCTGGAGGGCGTCTCCACCATGTTGGAGTTGATCTGCGCCACCACGATGAAGCCGCCGTCGGTGCGGAACGTGCCGTTCACGTCGATGCCCACCTCGGGCTGGCTGGAGGCGCCGTGGACCAGCACCGTGCCGCCGGCGATGGTCAGCGTGCCGTTGCTGTCGATGGCGTCGCCGCTGGGAGCGTCCAGCGCCACGTAGCCGCCGTTGATGACCAGCTCGCTGCCGTCGTCGCCCTCGATGTCGCTGCCCATGGTGGCGTTGAGGGCGTCGTCCGCGGCGTGCACGTGGATCTCGCCGCCGTTGATGGTCAGGAACGGAGCCTCCAGACCCTCCTCGCAGTCCGTCACCTCGATCACGCCGCCGTCCACCACGATGGAGGTCTTGGACTTCAGGGCGTCGTCGGTGGCGTCCAGGATCAGCGTGCCGTCCAGGATGGACACCGCGCCGTCCATGGAGACGGCCTTGGCCTCGGCGGCGTCGCTGAACCCGTACGTCACCGAGGCGCCGCTGACCGCGACCTGGAGCAGCAGGCCGGAGCCGTTCACCAGCAGGTCGCCGTCGCCGGAGAGGCCCTTGCCCGCGGACCCGGTGTGGGTCAGCGTGATGGAGCCGCCGGTCAGGGTGGTGGTCAGGTCGGCCTTGATGCAGGGGCCGTGGTAGGCGTCGGCCTGGCCCAGCTCGTTGGTGTAGGCGGCGCCGTTGCCGCTGGACGTCACCTGCAGGCTGCCGGAGAGCACGGTCACGTCGCCGTCGCAGGAGACGCCGCGGCCGGCCAGGCCCGTGGTGACGATGTCCACCGCGGCGCCGTCCAGCAGCACCAGGGCGTCGGCCTTGATGGCCGTGCAGTAGGAGGGGTCGAAGCCGGAGCCCGACGCCTCGAGCACGGCGTCGCCGCTGGTGACGATGGTCACGTCGCCGCCGGCCAGGTGCACCTCCACGGCGTTGAGGCCCTTGGACTGGTCGCCGCTCACGTCCAGGTCCACCGTACCGCCCGAGATCAGCAGGATGCCGTCGCACTTCACGGCGTCCTTGTCCTGGGCGGTCAGCGCCACGCTCAGCGCGCCGCCGGAGATCTCCACGGGGCCGTCGCCGGCGTCCACGCCGTCGCTGCCGGACGCCACGCTCACGTCGCCGCCCAGCTGGTAGTAGCCCTCGTTGGTGTGGATGCCGTCCTTGACGGCGCTCAGCACCTGGATGGTGCCGGAGTTCACGGCCACGTAGTCGTCGCTGCCCAGGCCGTGCTGGTCGTCGCCCTGGCCGTGGATGATGAGTGTGCCTTCGCCGCCGAAGACGAGCTGGCCCTCGCTGAAGAAGCAGGCCTTCTGGTCCTCGTCGTTCGGTGCGGCGGCGTAGGTCACGCCGTCGGTCAGCGTGGACGTGGTGCCGTCGGCCAGGGTCACGCCGATGGTCTCGTCGGCCTGGATATTGATGGCCGGGCCGTCGACGTTGGTCAGGGTCAGGCCGTTCAGGACCAGGTCGAAGTCGGCGTCCGCGTAGGCCTTGAACAGGCCGTCGGAGGAGGCGCCGGACAGGGCGAACACCACGCCCGCCAGGCCGTTGGTGCCGGTCACGGTCACGTCGGCGCCGTCCACGGTGACGGCCACGCCCACGTCGGCCAGCGGGTTGACCACGGTGGCGGCGGCGCCCGCATAGGTCACGGTGACCGGCGTGGCCGCGGCGTCGGCCAGGGTCAGGCTGTCCACATCGGCCAGGGCGAAGGTCTGCACCACGCCGGCCGCGTCGGTCACCTGGAGCTGGCCGCCGTCCGTGAAGACCAGGCCGGCGAGGGCGGGCACGGCGAAGCGCACGACGCCGCCGTCGGCATGGATGGAGAGGATGTTGGCGGCGGCGGGCGCGGCCCCCTCCTGGAAGGTGATGCTGTCGATGGCGGCCACGGCGTACGCGTCCGAGGACCCGTCCACCCACTCCACCACGAGATCCTGCGCCGGGGCGGCGCAGGCCGCCGCCAGCAGGCAGGCGATGATGAGCACGGTCGTCTTCATGCGGGTCCCCCTCACTTCACCAGGATCATCTGGCGCGACGCGATCTGCGTCCCGCTCTGCACCACGTACAGGTACACGCCGCTGGCCACGCGGGCCTGGTCGGCGCCGGTGCCGTCCCAGGTCACCTGGTGGCTGCCGGCCGACTGCGTCTCGTGCACCAGCTCCTTCACCAGCGAGCCGTCCAGCGAGTACACGCGCACGCGCACGTCGGCGGCGGCCTCGGCGATCTCGTAGCGGATGGTGGTGGAGGGGTTGAAGGGGTTGGGGTGGTTCCCCAGCACGCGGAAGGCGGTGGGGGTGCCGCTGCCGGCGGGATCCTCCACGCCGGTGCTGGTCCCGGTGATCACCAGGCGCAGCAGCTCCTCGGCGGGTACGGACACGGTGGCGCCGCCGTCGAGATGGATGGTCAGGTCCGCGCTCCACGCGGCGGACGCGCTGCAGAGCAGCGCCAGGAACAGGAGAACGGGGGCTCGGCATCGCATGGCGATTCTCCCATGGCTGGATGGACGATGGACCGCCGCGGACGGGGTGCGGCGGCGGGGGCGGAGTCCGGTCGCGGGAGACGGACTGCGGGGGGCGGAACGTGCAGAGGTCGAGGATTCCTGCGTAGAATAATGAGAAAAATGGGCGGATCTATGGAATGATGGTACGGAAGGTCGGAAATCCACGGGGGAGGGACGGATGCGTGCGATGATCGTGGTGATGGGAGTGCTGGTCATCCTGGCCGGGGCGGCGACGGCGGCCGAGGTCTGGATGGATCTCGGTCTCGGCCGCAACACCCTGACGCTGAACGAACTCACCGACGGATCGGCCACCTATCGCGGCTACGACCTCCAGGACGGCTCCATGGACGCCGTGACCGCACCCGGCGCCACCGTGGCCTTCACCCTGAACCGGAACTGGAGCCTGGGCGTGGCCTACGACCGCCTGGTGCTGGACACCACCGGCGTGGTGCCGGACGCGCTGGACCGCGTGGGCGGGGAGAAGACCATGGCCGCCCACCTGCCTTCCCACGCGCTGCGGGCGGTGGCGCGATGGCGCCCGCTACGGATAGGTCGCGTGGTCTGGAGCGTGGTGGGCGGCCTGGGCATCGTGGACGTGTCGGGAACCTCCAGGACGGTGAACGATCCGGCCATCCCGCTGGACGGCGAGGTGGAAGGCACCGGCATCCTGGCCGAGTTCGGCCTCTCCTGCCGCGTCATGCTGCGGCCGCGCCTGGGCATCTACCTGGACGGCGGGGTGCGGCGGGCCAGCATCGGGAGCCTGACCGTGGGCACCGGCCCGCTGCGGGCCGACGCCGACGGCGCCACGGCGCCGTTCGACCTGGGCGGCGGCTACCTCAAGGGCGGCGTCACCTTCCTGCTGCCGTCCGACGTGGCGTCGCCGGACTAGGCCTCGGCTTCCAGCTCCTCCCGGTAGGCCTGCTTGCCTTCGCGCACCGCGGCCTTCACCGCGTCCTTGCGGTGGGTGACGGCGTCGGCCACGTCCTCGGCCTTCTCGCGCGCGGCGTCACGCGTCTCCTCGTACTTCTCCGTTCCCTGCTGCAGCACGTGCTCGGCGCCTTCGCGCAGGCGTCGGCGCGTGCGCGAGCCGCGGTCGGGGGCCAGGAGCACGGCGGCCAGGCCGCCGGCGGCGGCGCCCAGCAGGAAGGCGAGGGTGGGATTGCGGTCGGTCATGACGGACCTCCTTGGGTTCGGGTCTCGTGTCTCAGGTCCTTGTAGGTGCTCACGGCCACCTGCAGCCCGTGGATCAGCGCCGACATCTGCCGGGCCGACCGGCGCAGGCGGTCCACGTCGTCGAGCAGGGGGAGCGCGCTCTCGGTGGCGCTGCGCACCACGCGTTCGGCGTCGCCGGCCATGCCCTCCACGTGGGCGGTCACGTCCTGCAGGGCGTCGAGCTCGCGCCGCGCCGCCTGCAGGGTGCGGGCCACCTCCGGTTCCAGGTCGCGCACGGTGCGTTCCATGCGCTCCACGGAGGCGCCCGCCCGTAGGGAGAAGCGGATCAGGATCACGGCGGTCGCCACGTTCAGGGCGACCAGCAGTCCCGACAGCAGGTCGGCGAGATCCACGGTCACGCTCATGGGTCGGCTCTCCTAGCGCGGCTGGCGGAACAGGCCGCCCAGCAGCGAGAGGACGAAGAGCACCAC
>ERZ795053.2811-NODE-2811-length-20482-cov-13.904440_pt1 | contig 20482 bp, 29 predicted proteins | sample MGYA00375137_ERZ795053 | MGnify/ENA primary metagenome ERZ795053 (study PRJEB30182, sample SAMN05720284) | activated sludge metagenome | isolation source: Anaerobic digester | place: Hong Kong | collected 2014-12-17 ...
AGACTGTTACAACGCTGATTGACAACGGGGACGGAACTTTCGCATACACCAACGAGGGCGGCGCGGTCACAACCATTGATGTGCGGGATGGTGTCTCTGCCGATGCGGGCAACTTGCTTGCTCTTGGCACTGATTTGAGGCCATTCATTTCCACAGCCGTCATTGCAGCTAACGAGACCACTTCGCTGATGGCTAACAATGGCGACGGCACATATACGTACACCGACGAAGATGGCACCGTTACTGTCATTGATGTTAAAGAGGGCGTATCCTCGGATGCAAACAATAGCTTGACGATTGGTTCGGATGGGAAGCCATATTTTGATGAGACCTTGACGGCTGTCACCCCCCTAGTGTCTGGTCACGCGATTGCCTCGTATACAGACGAGAATGGTGGTTTGGTCAACATTGAGGAAACTATTACGTCCCTCATTGACAATGGCGACGGCACTTCTACGTTTACGGATGAATCTGGCGCGACGACTATCATCACGACTGTACCAAACGCAAATCGTGCATGGGGTACATCGGATACACAGCGCACCAATGCCGATTCCGTTGTGACCTCTGATAACATCTTCCACACTGGTCAAGTTACCATTGGGACTAATAATAGCGGACACAACACAGGCTCGACGGTCACGGTGCTTGGCACGCTGTCGGTAGGTCTGGCTAACCACACGCTGTCAGGTTCGGCAAATTTAGTGAACGGTAGCTCAAACACCGTCAACGCTTCGCAGGCGTTTGTCACGGGGCTTTCTAACAATGCTGCTGGCGGCCGTTTCTTGGTCGCAGGAACGACCAATATCGTCACGGGTACGTTTGATGCCGTCGTAGCGGGCGCACAAAACACGGTGACAAGTTCGACGCGCTCCATCATTGCGGGCGAGCAGAACAGCGTCACCAGCATGGCACGTGGCTTGGTTGTGGGCGACCAGAATGTCATCAACGGTGGAACCCGTAGTCTGATTGCGGGTATCACAAATACGGTTGGCAGTGCGTCGCAACAGATTGTTGCAGGCAACACGAACACAATCAATGGGGCTGGCAACGGCCTTTTGGTTGGTAATCTCAATACAGTAGACCCCACAAATGGTGGCTTTGGCACCAACTCTATTGTCGGCGGTTTGTCCAACACGCTTGGCACCAACCGCTCGTTCATGATTGGTCAGGGCAACACAGCGTTGGGGAATACGGGCGTTAACTCGATTACATTCGGGCATAACAACGACGCTTCGGCCGTAAGTTCGCTGGTAGGTGGGTACAGCAACTCTCTCGATGCAACATCCCAGAATGTAGTGCTGTCTGGCTCTAACAACACGGTCACTTCGTCCCTTCACTCGCTGATTGTGGGCGAGCAGAATGTTGTTTCGGGGCAAGATGTGCTGGTATCCGGTCAGTTTGCTAACCAAGCGCACAATTACGGTGTCATGTTTGGCGGTGACGGGACAGTTCTGCTGCCATCTTCTGCGAACGCTGAGATGACCGCTCGGATGTCTGGGGGGTTCCGGTTCTTCACGAATAACGCTTTAACGGCTGGCGTAACGCTGGCACCAGCAGCTAGTGCATGGGTGGCCGTTTCTGACTCAGCTACCAAAACGGGATTTCACAATGTCAACTTGGATGTCATCGCAACGAAATTCCGTGATTTAGGCGTGCGTTCTTATCTTATCAAGGGCGACCCGACCAAGACGCGGCACATCGGGGTCATGGCTGACAAGTTCAACGAACTGTTTGGCGATGTCATCACACCCAAAAAGGTGGGCGACTATAACGGTCTGAGCCACCAAGATGTGGATGGTGTTTTGATGGCAATGGTGCATTACCTGCTTGGCCGTGTTGATGCCTTGGAGTCAAAGCTGAAAGCCGCATAGTGCTATAATGGCAACATGGTGTTAAACAAGACTTATCATTTTGTATCAGGGTTGCCGAGGGCGGGAAGCACTCTGCTCACGGCAATCCTTAACCAACGACCAGACACGTTTGCGTGGGGTAAAAGCCCGCTCCCAGACGCGCTGCATGTTGTGTATAGCAATTGGGGCAATTCTTGGCAAGAATCTGGGGCTATGCCCTTAGAGATGCAGGAATCAATGCGCCTTGGCATTTATCGTGGCATCCTTGACGGCTCCTACGCTCACCGAGCCGAGCCGACTGTAATAGACGATTCTCGCGGCTGGCTTGTACACCTCGAACTGTTGGAAACAATACTGGGCAGGAAGCCGAAGGTGCTGGTTCCATACAGACCTCTTGTGGACATCTTGGCCTCATTTGAGCGCATCTATCGTCAACACAAAGCGAATAGTCAACCTATCTACGAGAAGTCAGATTATTTCGCGCAAGGAACTGTAGCCAGTAGATGCGCCTATCTGTGTTCGGATAACCAAGTGGTTGGGCTGGCCGTCAATCGAATACGTGATGCGGAACGTCGTGGGTGGGGCGAGCATATGTATTTCGTTGACTACAACACGTTGGCGGCCGCGCCAGCGAAAACAATGGCAAGCATTGAGCAGTTTTTAGAAATAGAACCATACGATTATGATTTCAATAACGTTGTGCCAGCGATAGATAGCGATGATAGATTTTATGGCTTTGAACGGCGTGCGTTGCACCAAATCCGCCCCGCTGTGAAGCCGCACAACTCGAATTGGAGAGATGTATTGGGGGAAGATGGCGAGCAGTATGCCAACTTTCAGATTTAGAAAGTGAAACTAGAGGTTTATTGTGCTGTCAGCCATTACGCCCTACCTTACAACTAACTTTGCGCTGATAGCTGCACTGGTTATCTTCTCTGCAATCGCCTTTCAGGTTTCCGGTACAGCAGACCCATTCGCCTCGCTCGTTCAGAACTGGCCTGTGGTGGGTGCCGGCTTGTCGGCAGCGTGGATGGGACTCAAGTATCTGCTCAAAGAGATGCGTCATACAGCCGAAAAGCAACAGAGAGAGTATCGCGCCGACGTGGAAGCCCAAAAAGCGTTTTTCGACAAGATGCTGGTGCAGCAGCAATCGCACAACGAAGCGTTGCTCAAACTTGTTCTGGCCTCCACCACAGATAACACGCGAAATGTCCAGCTTATGCAAGAGGCGTACAACCAAAATACCGCCGCCGCCATCGCCAACCTCGCTTCCGCTATCACCGAAAATCACGCCACAACGCGCACGGTCATGAACGAAACCGCACATGCTGCGCGAAATGTTGAAACACAGTTGGCTAACATCGCAGGGTTGCTTGGCGTGCAGCACAACAAATAATCATTATGTCAATAAAATGTTTCATGCGTGGTACTTTTCGTTGACATAACACAACTTCAACTTGTCATGCCCCCACTTTGGGGGCTTTTCTTTTTCCCTCTCGACATCGCCAGAAACTTGTGCTATGCTGGTCGCATGGAATTAAAAGAATATCAAACCCAAACTGGTAATACCGCGCTCTATCCTGAACGTGGACAAAATATTGTATACCCCGCATCTGGCCTCGCTACTGAGTTCGCTGAGTTCCTGGCTGTATTTTATGGCGATTCTACCGTAGTCCAGAAAGCTGACGAAGCCGGTGATGTGATGTGGTATATGTCAGAATGCTGTCACAATCTCAACATTGACTTGAGCGGATTGTGGGAAGCAACTCCTGCTCAAGACCTTTCAAGCACTGATTTCGCGGCCGTTTTCTTGCGTCTCAGCAAGCTCATGGCTGTTCCCCAGAAAGTTATGCGTGAAAGCCAAGACTACTCTGGTAGCACCAAACGGCGCGACACACTCCGCGACTCTCTTGTGCATGTTTGCTCCTTCATGAAAGCGGCCATGACCGCGAGCGGGCTTTCTCTGCCAGGTATCCTGAATGCGAATAGCTTCAAGCTCAACCAACGTTTGAAGGAAGGGACAATCTCAGGTGCGCGTTGATTGACTTGGGTCGTGTAAAGAAATATACACGTGTACCCATTGACATTTGTGCCTAGCTGTAGTAAGATTCTATCAATCGAGCAAGCAAAGACTAATGCCTTTTTAGCTCAATGAAAAAGGAAACCGATTAAATGGCTCAACACATTACAGGCGATATGTTCGACCTCTTGGACATCTGGAAGGAATCAGGGACACCTAGGTTCACCAAATTCGCCTTCACCGCAAACAGCATAATTACACCAGCAATCCCTCCTCGTCTCGTGATGGGAGGAGGCATTGCCAAGGAGGTAAAGCTGGCTTTCCCCAATATTGACGCTAGGATTGCACAAGAATTACTCGCTCGTGGCTACAAGAGCGGCGATGACTTTCACTGGCTCCCAAACAAACCAAACGGGCTGGTAGCCGTGCTGCAAACAAAACGTAGTTATGCAGACCCAAGCCCGCTGCCGCTGGTGCGAGAGAGCTTGCGTGCGTTGTACAAGTGGATGCAGGCTAATGGCGAATATACGGTACACTTGAATTATCCAGCAATAGGACTGGGTGGTTTAAGCAAGTCAGATATACAACCCATGCTCAATCATTTCGATGACCGCTTAGTGGTTTGGGAGCTTGAGACAACTTGCACCACATACAACGTTGTCTTAGGATGCCGTTGCACGCACACGATTTGCGTGAAACAACTCCCACAAGTAATGTTCTGTTCAAAATGTGGCTCAATTGACGAGCCGATAACTCAATCACAGCGACTAGATATAGCTATCTAGCGCAAACTCAGGAGAATATTTTATTATGTCCATGTTTAGTAACTTCGGTGTCATCCTTACACAAGACCCAACCCTTTCCTACCTCAAGAACGAACAGGGAACGCCTGTCTGCAATGTAAACGCACGTTGCCATACCGGCTATGGTGAAAATCGGAAAACAATTTGGCTTCGTCTGACAATCTTCGGCAAGTCGGCAGAAGCGGCAAACCAGTATTTGCGTAAGGGAAGCGGCCTGTATATCAATGCCGACCTTCGGGCTGGTGAAGATGGCAATCCCCGCACGTTTACCCGCAAAGACGGCACGGCTGGTGCTTCGTATGAGTTGACCGTCCACGATTGGACGTTTCCTGTCGGCAGCAATTCGGGTGCCAACAGTGACGCGGACACTTCCCCTGCTGCCCAACAACAAGCCGCAAGCGTGGATGACGACATCCCGTTCTAATCGCTTATAATCCATAGGTTCTAGGCAGAAACACCGCTCTCATAGGCGGTGTTTTTGTTTCAAGGAAACGGTGTATGCCTCCAAAAGAAAAATTCATGCGCTTGCTTGTACAACAGTACAACATTTATCTTCCATACGTGGATGACGCGAAGCTGTGGGGTAGTTCGTGGTGGGAGTGGGCAGAATCGTCTCGTATTCCTGTCGAAACCATTGAAGGCGCATTCACTCGCCTTTCGACACAGCCACGCCGGAACAACACAACCTCATTCCCGACAGCGCAAGAAGTTGCTCGAACGTGCTACGAGCTAATCGCTGAACAGATGGGGTTTAGCACCTCCGCACAAGTTGCGTGGGAAAATCTCAAACACCTTATCGCTATGCACCACTCCAGAGAGTCGGCACGCAAAGACCCGACATATAAGGCCGTGTACGACAAGCTGGTGCCAAATGATACTTGGACGAATATCGGCCGCTCAAGTGTGCCGGACAGTTATAAGGCGCGATTTATGGATGAATATGGCGCGGCTGTAAACGACTTTATAGCGGCACGTCTGAAAGGCAACTAGAATACCAACCATGACTATTATTTACTCCGATGTAGAAGCAGCCGCAATATCCGTTTTGTCTCGGCATCCAGACATGCTTGAAGATGTGAACCCAGACTTGTTCACGCAAGAGCGCGTATCCATTGTCAACGCAATGGTTGATGTGTATCGGGCAAAACAAACCGTCGAAGCCCGTCTGGTAAGCGCACGAGCGGGTGTAGACCAGAACAAAATCGTCGGTCTGTACGCGACTGATGGCGCGGACGATTCATACAGCGAGTATATCGAGCAACTGGAACTGGCTGCCAGAAAGCGCAACTTGCTGGATACAATCGCAGCAGTACGCGATGCAAGCAGCGATGATGAACTGTCTCAGTTGATGACGTACATGAATGCCGTCAATGATGTGTACGACAGCCGTAAGTCGTCATCTTCAATCGGCGATTTAATCGCAGAGAACGAGCAGCACGAGTTGAAACTGCTTGAGATTGACGAGGACAAGCGATTCGTCAATACCGGTTGGAGAGATTTGGATGCCTTAACGGGGGGCATTTCGGTTACATCGTTCGTGGCATTTGGTGGCAGACCGGGGATGGGCAAGTCACGTGTGCTGCTTTCTGTTTTGCTGAAACAAGCCTTGGAAGGAAAGCGGGTGGTATTGTTCAATCTGGAAATGAGCATGGGGCAAGTCATCAATATACTTGTGTCCTATATGGATGCCGAACTGTTGCCAAACAGCCTCAAGAAACTTGAGCATCGCACAAATGAGAGTATCAAGGCACGATACGACGCTGCAACGGCGGTTTTGAGCAAACTAGACCTGCATATTTTCGGGGCAAGCCATAGTCATATAGATAAAATCGTCTCTACGGTTCAGCGTTTGAAGCCAGATATATTTGCAGTTGATTATTTGCAACTGGCAATTGCAGACGCTACAACGCGAATTGACGAGGTTTCTCAGGTGTCGCGCAAATTACGTGCGTTGGCATTGACTTTAGTAAACATTTGCTTCGTGACCGTCCAGTTGTCACGCTCAGTTGAGGGTCGGGCTTCGCAAAGACCGCTCTTGTCTGATGCGCGTGATTCGGGGCAGATTGAGCAAGACGTGACACACTTCTTTGGCTTGTACCGCCATGACTATTACTACCCAGAATCGCCAGACAACATTCTTGAAATTTCTATCCTAAAAGCCCGTGAGGGCAACACTGGAACCGCACGTCTGTACTGGCATCCAGTAAGAGCAATGGCGGCGAACTTGGCGATGGAAGTTGTCGAGCTTTAAGAGGAGTTATGAGTGTAGAACAATTCCTGTCTGTTAGTCAGATTGCATACACGGCAATCTCTGACAGGGGATTACCAAGCCATATGTTTTTGGCACAGTATCATGGGGGTGGAGCCGAGATAGAAGTGTATCTTGGCGACAAACTTAACCTGCCCCATCTTCTAGTTCGCCGTCCCACAGGATACCTGCGATTTGATGGAGCCAAGTGGTATCTCACAACTTGGCGCGGCGGTGGGACAAGCATCTACGATACGCAACGGATTGATGGCGAAATCACAGAACGCGAGGTCGTGCTTGGACACGACGGGACAAACATGATGCTAATAGATGTTGTTTCGACCAACTTTCGCATCTTTCGCCGTTTTATCAAGCCTCATTACACACAATACGCCAAGGTGTATCTCCATGCAAATCCCTGATGACGTACTAGAAGCCGCACACAAGAAATACATGGAGTTGCGCTCGCTCAAGAAAACGGCCGAGTGGGTGCAAGAGGCACACGGCATCCGTTGCACCCGCCATGTATTATCAAACAGGTTCCATGCACGCAACTGGCACGTGGCAGGTGCGTCGGCATTTGGAGACCATTACAAGCCACCCCCGACCACATACGCCTCACCCCTGACACACATTGCTGGTGCAATTCTGGAGCGAGCCGCAGCCGATTACAGGTCTGCAAATGGCCGCTTGATTCACAAGCTATCAGCCGCCTACTTCATGACGAGCAAGTTGTACAAGTTGTGTGTCAGTGCGTTGGATGAAGCCGCGACCGCCGCCGCCTCGTCTGCTGGCGTGGATAGATGGCGCGTTCAACCGTCCACCCTCCCAGATGGTGTGACCGCATCCGATGTCACTCGACATGCGGGGCATTACGCCTTGATTGCGTACTACTGGCTCTACACGCCCGCGCACCTTGATGGGGACGGCTCATGACCAACTCAAGAGATAAAGGAGCAAGGGCCGAGCGCGACTTGGCTTCCCGCCTGACAGAAATGTTCCCTTCGTTTCGGTTTATACGGGGACAACAGCGTAGTGGTGCGGAAATCGCAGATGTGGTTGCCGTTGACGACTATAACAACGTGGTTCATACTGGCGTTCACATCGAAGCCAAACACAACGAACGTCTAAACCTGCAAGATGCGATGGAGCAGTCAGTACGGGATGCTTTGCCGGGCGAAGTCCCAACCGTGTTTCACAGAAAGAACAGGTCTGGCTGGCTCGTGACCATTCGCCTACAGGATTTGATTGCCTTTACGGATGCAATACTCGCCATGAATAGGAAAACGGTCACGGTTGAGGCCGCGAATAAAGCCGAAGCTCTTGACATTCTCCGCAGGCTCCTGTACTATGTAGAACATCTTGATTAACGAACACAAAGGGAGCGCACGATGCCACAGGACAAATTGATTTCCAGCTATCTATCTCATATCAGCCAATCTCTGGTTGCTTTGCTTATTAGCAAAGGCTTGCTTGTTGTGGATGGTAGTGGGAAACAATCCAAGGACAGCCCCGTGCGCTTCCACCCAGACACGCCCCCGTCAAGACCGCAAATGGGGCCTCGTTTTGGAACATACATCTTTATGTTAAACGACCCTACGGCGGCAAAGGCCATGACTTCTAGTGACATGGCGCAGTTCCTAGAGGTCGCTCTGGATTCTAGTGGCGTTGCAGTCACCCAAAAAGGGATGCGCGTGTTCGTCACTTTCTCTTATGCGCTCAAGACGTTGCACAAAATTGTAGGCTTCGACACGTTAGGGGGAATCGGTATTGGGGTGTCGGGAAGCAATCATGTGATGCAGTACAGAATTGATGATTATCCACATCATCTGATTGCCGGAACAACTGGCTCTGGCAAGTCCACCTTCATGCAGGCGATGATTGCACAGCTAATCAATACATCTCCGCTAGAACGAACGGCAATCTACATCATAGACCCGCATAATGACGCATTCGAGGTGTTTAATGGGTGTCCGCATCTACGGCGCGATGTTATCGTCTCTCAAGACGAAATTGCTGCCACACTGGAAGCCGCTGCCACCTTATGTCGAACACGACGAACCTCTGGCTATAACGTCCGCAAGGTGCCAGACCTGCTCCGCGTCTACATCTTCATTGATGAAGCTCAAGCTGACGACGTTTGCGGCACGAGCGATACGCGCAAAGCAGCTTCTCCAGAGGGTAAAAAGAGAATGACGGCCAATATAGCCAATATTCAGATTATCCTCAAAGAAGGGCGTAAGTACGGCGTGCATATGGTGATAGGCACACAAAGGCCGAATGCGGCCGACCTTTCTGGGATTGTGATTGAGCAACTAGGTGCGCGTTGGTTGGGCTATGTTGCCACCGCAAAAGCTGCTGGCGACTTGGGTGGAGGCGGTGTACCCCTTCACAAACTCATGCCTCATGGTGACATGATGATGGTCAAAGGGAGCGATGTTATTCGCTTCCAATCTGTCATTGTTCAAGACTGGTCGTGGCTTCCAAAGACGGATGCTTACGACGAAGATTTGCTGGCATACACCGTGCCGTCTGTAAAAGAAAAGCTGGCACATTTGGACTTGCCAGACACCTTGGTTGATGAAATTGCAAAAGCATTGGAGTTAGAATAATGGAATTGACACAAAAACAGATGCACTTGAATGCGGTCAAATGGCTCGGCACTGCATTGTTGTCTCTTGTCGTGATTTGGGTGCTGGTAAGTAACTTTGCTTATGCCGGATACCTCATCGTGTTCTTGCTGGGTTGCCTTGTCGGTTCGTTTGCCGATTTTAAGAGCGGCTTGCCAAAGTTACCAAAGCCAAAACCCCGGCAGCGCACGGCGGTTGCCCCCGTTGAGCCTGTTAGTGACACGGGGTTCGACTATGATGGCCTGGTTGACCCAAACGAATCCGATGACGGTTGGGGAGCGGTTTACACAACCTCCATGTAGTTGACGGGTTGCCACCCAAGCTACTATGGATGGAAGATACCACTTAAATCAAACTATTCGAGTAGCTGCACCAGCAGGTGTGGCTACTATTGTTATATCCTCAATTGCAACGGGATTGCCAGCCACGTATGTTGTGATAATGTCAATCGTATCTGTGCTGTATGCTGTACTCGTGTCGCCAGACTTAGACCAAGTTGGGGACATACATTCGCAATACATACTCAAGCGTCTGGGTTCTCCGCAAAATCTCCCCCTCATTCGCTCCATAAAGCCTCTGAGAGCAATTGTTAAATTCGCAAGTATCATCGTGGGTGGCGTGATTGGGAACCTTTGGGAAGCCATCTGGTACCCTTACGCAACGTACATCCCGCACCGAAACTTCTTCTCTCATGCGCCAGTTGTTGGCACGGTTATCCGATTCTTGTACCTTGTTGTTGTCATTTACTTCGTCGCTTCCATGCTGACATACACAGGCGCGATTCTGCTGGAAACAACACTTTTTGTGGCCGCAGAGAAGGCGACATGGTTGACTGTTGCACACATTCTAAGTGTCGCTTTCCCGTCAGACCTGCTTCACTGGATGGATGACGATTTGTATAGCGTCAACCCATTCACTTGGTTTCGGCAATCTGTCAAGTCAATCTCAAAACTGTTAAGCAGTTGACTGCAATCAGTTGGATAGCGTGATACCCTGTTCTCATATCAACTAGAGAGGTTATTTTATGGCAAAAGATAATGGCAAACCGAATGTGTTCGATGAACTCAATAAGCGATTTGGTGAAGGCACAATCGCACCATTGGGCGCACGCGCAGATATGAATATCGAAGTTATTTCAACTGGCTCACTTGGCCTTGACATTGCGTTAGGTGTGGGCGGTATCCCACAGGGCCGTATTGTGGAAATATACGGAGCCGAGTCGTCCGGCAAAACCACCATTGCGCTACACATGATTGCGGAGGCGCAACGGATGGGGAAATTGTGTGCGTTTATTGACGTGGAACACGCGCTTGACCCCGTGTATGCCGAAGCTCTTGGCGTGGATACCGACGCGCTTTTTGTTTCACAACCTTCTTCGGGTGAAGAAGCATTGGAAATTGTGGACGCGCTGGCAAAATCAGGAACAGTCGGGCTAGTTGTCGTTGATTCTGTCGCTGCATTGGTTCCACGTGCTGAACTTGACGGGGAAATGGGCGATTCGCACATGGGCTTGCAAGCACGCCTGATGTCACAGGCGTTACGCAAGTTGACGGGAAGCGTCAAGAGCAACAACTGCACGCTCGTATTCCTAAATCAGACAAGAATGAAGATTGGCTGTGTCGCGCCAGAAACAACGGTGACTTATCGCAAACGGGTGTGTGAGCAACGATGAGTATGACCGCAGGTGCGTGTAACAGGTTGTGTGCCTATTGCGGGGTGAATCCCGTGCGTACACCTGTGAACAAGTGTTGCAGCCGTTTGTGTAGCGACAAGTCAAGACGTGGGCGCAAACGTCCGAGTCATGGGGAAAAAGTATCTGCGGCACTCAAGGGCCAGGTTTTTACCGAAGAAAGATGTGCAAACATCTCTGCTGCACTTACTCAACACTTCGATGAGGCTGAAAAACAAAGAATCAGGGTTGTATGGGACACTCATCGGCATGTTTCAAAACCTGAATTGGTAATGAGACACGCCAGCGTCCCTGTGTCGGTTAAGAAATATCGCAGGTTTGCGGCAGACGAGGGCTTTGTGCCTAAAGTAAAGTACAACGAGCTATGGATTCAGGAGTTGACCCGCGATGAATACGAATCATTGATTGGTGAGTTACGGTCAATGCCGACTCGTGATTTCATGAGTTTGCACGGAAAAAGCGAGAATTTCGTTCGCCGGTTGCTGGCAAACGAGGGGTTGAAGTGGATTGCAAAGCCTCCGGCAAACTGGAACACATGGCCTGAACGAGAATTTGCATCAATGCTCGACGGTTATGGGTTAGGATACGAGCAGCAATACTATCTTGATGGGTTTTATTACGACTTTAAGGTCGGGGATACGCTCGTCGAGGTACACGGGGATTATTGGCACGCCAACCCGGCTATATACACAACGCCTATCACCGACAACCAATTGTACAACATACGCAACGACCGCGTAAAAAAGGCGTTGGCGATTCGGAAAGGATTCAGTTATATGTGTGTTTGGGAGCAAGACCTTAAAGCCAACCAGTCACACGTCAGGAGAGAAATAGAATGCCACTTGAAGAAGTAAGCTCAACAATTTTGGATATGTTTATTGATTTGGGGTTTGACCCCAACAATATGGTAATAAATCGAGCGTATCCAGCCCCTTGCGGTGTAGAGATTCTGTCTTACAAGCAGGATGGTACATTTGATTTTTGCCAAGTATTGCATGTCGTCCGCAAACCGGATGCCAAAATGTATCAGGTATCGTCTCAATCGGGTTCGTTTATGGCAACAGAGGCACACAAGCTCCTGTGTGTCAAGGGTGCAACACAAGAGTATGTCGAGATAGGCAGTTTTGTGCGCGGCATACGTGATGTGTCCGAGTACATGGTTGTGTCGCTTGATGGTTGTGTGCCGTTCACCATCAATGAGGATGTGTGCGATAAGCCGCGTATCGTTCTGGACATCGAAGTAGCGGGAACGAACAACTATGTGTCAGCAGGCATGGTGTCACACAACACAGTTTATGGCAACCCAGAAACCACGACCGGTGGCAATGCCTTGAAATTCTACGCATCCGTTCGCCTAGAAGTACGCCGTTCGTCACCAAATAAATCTGCTGGCGAGGCTGTTTCATCACCAACTAAAGTCATTGTCAAAAAGAACAAGGTTGCACCTCCCTTCAAGGAGGCTGAGTTCGATGTCGAATACGGCAAGGGCATTTCATTTGCCGGTGAGGTTATTGACCTCGGCACCGAGTTTGGGATTGTTGACAAACGTGGTGCATATTACCGATACGGCGAAACCCTGCTTGGGCAAGGCCGTGAGAATGCCAAGTCGTTCCTATTGAACGGCGACAATGCCGTTCTGTCTGCTGAAATTATCAACAAAGTCCGCCAAGCAGCAATGGGCGGGTAATCAATATCATCACAAAGGAAATCACATCATGAGTGAACATGAAGAAAATCAAGGCGGGTCTATATTAAACCTTTCAACCGCCCAAATTGTGGTAATCGGTGTCTGTGCGCTGGCACTGCTTGGGTTTCTGTTCGTCGCATTCTCCCCTGAATCAATCCAGCCATCTGTCGAGTACGATGCAACCTCCACGCCAGTTGTCATTACGGGTGACGGTTCTTCGGTAGATGTGCCACAGCAGCCCACGGTGGCAGTTATCACTGCCGAGCCAACCGACTGCCAAAAACTGCAAGCTATCATTGACGCACTTCCATCATCCCCGTCAGACCAGCAGATTGCTGTCGCAAATGCCGACGTTGCAGCCCTCGACTTGCATGGGATGTGCATGACCAATTACAACGAACCGGTTATCGTGTATGGCGGTCTCAGTGCCGATGGGTACGTTAGTACCATGTCGTTTTGCGACGCGGACATCACTGCTGCTGTGTCTAACAGCAACCACGAACTGTTCCGAGACTTCATATTGTCTGTTGTTATGGTGGATGGTTGCAAAGCAGATTGGGAGTCGCTTAACCAAATGCTCACACAGTCTGCTCTGGAAGCCCAAGTTGTCAAAGACCAGTCCGGCGTATGGACTAAACTGCTCAATGAGTGGGCAGGCGTGACTGGGAAAGATGCGTCCAAATACGTCGCTGCTTTCCAATTGGTTCAGGAGGGTGTAGCCGATGTGTTGTCTGGTGCGACGGCTGACTTTGCCTTCTCTGATGCAGGTGCGCGTCTCCGATGAAAAAGATGCTTATCATTGTCGCGCTGATTTTGGCAGGTTGTGGTGCGCCGGACACTTTGTTGCAGTCCGAAAAACTGCCAGAACCGCCGCCGTCATTTGACTGTCTGGCCTACCGCGCCGAAGTCGTGCGAATCATCAATAGTAGCGATATTATTGACTCTGACGCTGCTTTGGCGCAATACGACACAGAAATGCGCGTCCAAGATGTGCGCGGTCTGTGCGGAAAAGATGTGCCAGAGCCTATCTTGGTTGCCATCTATGGCGATGACAGGTCATATGGTATCACCACATACTATGACGAGGACATTGACACCTATCTCGATGGGGTGACTTCTGCCAACGCAGCAGACCTTTTGGCGGCAGTCGTTCTTACTCATGCCGGTCAATATGGGGAGCGTATCGAATGGGGGTTGCTTGCCGACTTGTTGAATGAACGCCGCGATGCTATCAACGGAACGATAGACGAGAGCAATAGGGCAAAAATCGAAGTCATCAGCATATGGTCGGGGTTACACAATCGTCATCGCCGCGAGGACTACACCAGAAATGTGTTCGCGCTGGCCGATGCGTTGCAGTTCTCGCAAGTCAATAGCGGCATTCCGGTTCTGTTTGACCAGTACGGGGAACGCATGAAGTAACGATACCCATCTATGGGCAACATCACAGATTCAACTCTTTGCAGACCATGTTGCCCATAGACAACGCCACAACCGCGTCAACCTTTTTCCCCCTCATTTTCACAATACGAATAGAATGGTCTGGATTCTTGACCTTGCCAGCATTCTTAACACGGTCTGCCAAAGTTGTCAGATGGCTTTCCCACCACAAATTGCCTGTAATTAGGTCATCCACCAGCATTTTGTCGGCCTTTTTTCGCCGCGCACCTTGGTTGAACTCCTGTACCCACGCGAGACCTTCACGCCGAAATCTTTGTATCATCCCCAACATCTGCGATGGGTCTATGGCTATACAGACAACGTTGTGTGTATAGCATAACTGTCTTAGGTATGTTTCTGGCCCCGGAGCGTCGGGCGTGCCAATCAAATCAACCATATCCCCCATCGTGGGATACCATTCTTTCGCCATACGAACTACAACATCGCTTCGCTTGTGCGGGTGCCTCGTTAGCCCGACAACGCTGAAATAGTCGTCCTTAAAGCCAGCGTCAACGGCGAGAACTAATGAATCGTAGTATTGCAGCGCAATATTGGCATTTCGTCGCGTGACGGGGGCCAAGCCGTAAAGTATTTGCTTGTCCCATATCGCCGGGTCTTGAAGTAAATACTCCTCGTCCTTTTCCTCTGTCCACTCGCCTAAAAGACGCACGGATTGCTCTGCTTCGGTTAAGGATGCGCCTCTTGTCTCCATGTAGGCTTCGTTGAGGTTCTCCAAGTTGTCTTGGGTGATGAGGGTGACGACACGGGTTTGCTTCTTAAAATCTAATCGGGGGTCGTCGGCAAGGCCATGCTCGTCCTCAACAACTGGCCCAAAATACTCAAATAGCCAGTGCATACGCGGTGTGGACGAAATGAACAACTGAGGCGGTATGTTTTCCTCTGTCTTAATACGCACACGGCCTGTTAGCACCTTTAACGCTTCATCCCCCTCCACGCCTCGCGCTTCATCCATATACGCAAAGTTGACATTGGGGCCTTCCCATGACAGCGGCTTTTCGATGCCCCCAACATATAACGTCGCCAATTTGCCCGATTCTGACTTGAAAACAATCTTGAAGGATTGCGTCGGCTCCCAATCTTCACGTTGCCGGTATCGGTGCCTCTCAACGACGGCCTCCCAGGGACACCACCTACGAAACTCCGGCCATAATGAGTTTTTGAGGCGAGGAAGGTTCGGCGCAACCATGATGCCGTCCTGCCCCCGTCTCAGCCTGTTCAAGGTCTTAATGATGCCAGCAACCGACTTCCCCGAACCCTCGCCGCCTTTTATGAGCGCGTATGGGGGGTCGTCACGGTAAACCCATTGGTGTTCCTCGTCGTTGTGGGGCGTGTAAACACGTCCGGTCTGAGCGTTGGTAAACACGTCAGGCCACAGCGAAGCGGCTCCCCCCATGTGTTCATCCGTTGTCTCTCGGATGATGTCTGCGGCCAAGCTCCCCATTATTCCACAGCTTCCATCTGTTGGTCGTCGTCAGGCGATTCGTGAGGCAAAAAGTGATGGTCAACAAATTGTGTCCAGCCATCTATCGCAACCTGTGTGGCTGCGAGTTGTTGAGCCAACTTTCGCTTTTCATCGGCAATAACCACGGGGTCTTGTGACTGAACGCATGTCCTGAGACTCGTGTACATCGCCTCAATATGCTTGCACATCAGCCAGATATGATGAAAGTGGATGTTTACCACACGCTCCTCGTAGGTGCCTGTGGTTGGCAAGTGGTCAATACGCAACGTAGCCCGCGCAAGTGCTACACGAGCCATGCCGTGTGATGCCCCGTTGAAGGCGTTTAACAGCATGTCCGCAACCATTTGCGGGACAGCTTGTGGGGTCTGTGCCAGATAAATTCTCGTCGCCCTCGATATTTCGTCTGTCAATACTGTTATTCTATCTGTTTCCGTTGAGCAGAAATTGAAATAATTGTCCATAATTACAGTTGCAATGATTGAATGCGCGTGTAAATACTGTTACGCACATTTATGTCTGTTACTTCGTCTTTGATAATGGTGAGCGTTTGTGCGACAAACTCCCTAAATTGGTCACGAGTGACGATTTCGGCCGCCAACTTGCGCCTCTGAGCCTCGCCCTGCCTTGTCTTACGCAATGCCTCAGATAGTCGCAAAATCTCGTCCCAAAACACAGTGTCGAGATGCCCTGCCGTAATCAAGCTCTCTATCTTGCTTAGTCGGCGGTTGATTTCATCACGAACCTCTTGGGAATTAGGGTCTCCCCGCCGCGCCTTTTGGAACGCCGAGAACTCAGCCCTTAATTCGCGCCACAGTTGTCCACTTTCACGCTTGTCTACCCTGCCCAACAGTTCGGCTATTCGTGACCAGAGCAAATCCACTTGGTCTTTCATCTCGACGGCTGAAATTTCGTGAGCAGCATCGTCATGGATTAAACCGATACGCGCCGTCATGTACTTGGAGAAACCCTTCCCCTTATACGAGGGGCTGACAACGCCCACTTTGTTGTTGCCACCATGCAAGGCGCATCTGGTACGCCCTACTCGCGGCCATCTGCCGCATGTTGCACGCTCTACTCCGCACTCAGGGCAGTGAGTGATGCCTGCCGCCGTGTCGTCGGCCGAGTAGTGGTACTCGCACCCACGACAGTTCCTTAGTAATGCACCGCACCTGGTCGTTTTCTTTGTTATCTCATATCCCATGCACTACAGAATACCAGCGTGTGTCAAACTATCAAGAGAAATGCCGTGTACAGCCACCTTTTCGGCCTTGCTCAACTGCATGAAGCCGACCATGTATGACGATACGCACAGGTTGATTACGGAACGGTCTAATCCTCTCGAAAACATCACAAACTCGTTGGCCTGCTCAACGCAAGCCAACTCCGAAAGAACCTGCCAACACGCCCCATGCCCAAGACAGATTGCTGGCACCTCAAACCACTGCAACACAGCCAGCACATCTTCCACATTAGCACGCGCACCCATTCTCCAGATGCGGGGTGTTGTGGCGTTCAGCACATCGTCCACCCCTCTACGTATGTCATCCTGTGTGAGTGTTCGTTTAGAAATCGAGTCCATAATCCCATTTGTCTCCTTCCATCGGCACCCTATCTTCGTCTCCTCCTGCGGACAAGACCGTGAGGCACGTCGTTTCTGTCTCCACATTTGACTCTAGCCGAAGTATTGCACCACCATCTTCGCTCGGCACCACGACGACAATTGCCCACACAGGGGATGTTGACGGTGCCATCCGATATTTCCATCGTCGTTGTCGAACTATCTCTAGCGCAGCCTTTGGGCGGGCATAGTCTGTGCTGACACAACTGCCAACTTTGGCACGCTTGGCGGTTAAAAGGATGTCCTCTAACGTGTAACCGAAGTATTGACGAGCCGCCATCGTGACCGCACAGTATCGCCATTCATTGTGCGGATACCAATCAGACGTTAGATGCCCGCGCCGCAGGCGAACCCGGCCGTTTCTTTCTTCCCATGACCAACCAAGATGCTTGGCAAACTCAACTCGCTGCCGTTCGTCCTCTTTCAACATCATGTCTTGGTAGCGAGCAAGTTCGTCTATGGCCCCACCTCTGTCAGCCATCGCCTATCTAGTCTTGTAATTGTCGTCATGTTTTCTTCTAGGTTTGTTTCGATACCCAACACGTAACGCTCTGGCGTGTGAGTTACCACCTCGTAGCGGAAAATCATTGGCGCATCTGGCTCGTTAACCCCAAATGCCTCCCGAATAGCACTGGGGGATAGGTATGGCACTTGAACCTTTTCGCCCGGAATCAACCCCTTTGATGCGTAAGAGATGATGTCACGAACGTTTGCCAACTGCTCCGCAAACTCCACTGCCAGCGTCGGCCAGTGAAGGCTATCGCCAAAATGCGATTTAACGACACCCTTTGCGAACCGAACGTACAACCGGTTCACATGATTTACATATTCGACATCCCACCCTAATGCCTTGGCGAACCGGGCCGCCTCTGCCTGTGTCAATTCGACTTCTTTAACCATAATTCCTCTCCTTCACCCTTGTATACCTGCTGAATCGCCATCCCACGCACATGACTATACCCTGCACGGCGATAGAACGACCGCAGATTTCTATTGTTCGTCTCGACAGACACGATAACAGCACCGTCGAGGTTGGCCGTCGCCAACTTCAACAGTTTACTACCAATACCACGACCCCTCATGCTCTCGGACACATGCAGGTCTGTCACCCAATGACGCTTCCCATCGTGACGAACTCGACACGTGCCTATGATACTGTCGTCCTCTAGGGCGACATACAGCGTGAAGGCTTGGCCGCTTACAATCCCTTCGTGGCTTTTGATAACCATTACCAGATTTTCAACACTTGCTTTGCGGGTCTAACAATGCTCACGACGGTTGTTTCTTTTAGCATATCAATGGTAATTCGCGCCAGCCCGTCATACTCAAACGGGATGTCAGCCGACACAACACAGCCTGCTCCAGATGTCCAATCGTCAATTTTGAACATTCTTGTCGCTTCTTTTGGGCTGATGTAGGGCGACTCAAAGGACGAGCCTGCCGGTTTGCCCAATTTAAGCCACTCTACAACGCTGCGAAACCGACCCTCAATGAGGTCGGCCATCAGGCTCTCGAAAGAGCAAATCGCCAAATCCCATCCATTTGGCGAGGAGGCTAATTCACCCACAGCAAACTGCACAGTGTCGCACAAGAACGACACATCCCACCCGAAACTGTCCGCAATACGGCGACAGCTTTGTTCAACTTCGTATTTTTCAAAACTTTGAATTTTTACCGCCATACATCCTCCTTAACGGGCATTTGCACATGAATAAGTGACGTTATTCTAGCATAAAAGGGGTTTTGGGGAAGTTTCAAAATTTGAAAATTTGTGTGGGAGGGGGCATCAAGTAATTTATAAAACAATTTTCAGAAAATTCTGGAAAGTTTTGGAATTTTTTTTTGCTCCAAACTATTTTTACGAAAAATTTATTTTGAAAAAATTTAGAACAAACGCGCTACCTAGAAGATAGGCTAGGGAGTTTCCCATGTTCCCTAGCCTATCTCTTAACTTGTTATTAACGCCTTGCCAACACTCCGCACAATCCCAACAATGGTATAAATAACCATAGTTCAGGAACAAAGCCGCCGGATGTGTAGCCTATCCCACCAACAATCAAAGAGATGATAAAGAGAATGAAAGCCATTTTAATTTCCTCCGGTGTAAAGTAGTGACGTAAGAATAACTGAACCGACAAGCGCAAGGGGAATCACTGCTATATTGACCATAATGCCGCTATCAAGGTACATGGCGGCGAAAGCGTTGCCGACTACTAGAAAGGCTAGGAAGGCCAGAAAGCCAGCGATAAACGGATTGTTTTGTATGGGTTGTTTGTTCATTGTGTTTGTCCTCTAAGTAATTAGTTATTAAGAAGTTTTTCGACGGCAAAGAGAAAAGAGGCCGCGTTGTCAATCGTGGGCGCGGCGGCTGCTGCTGCCATGCTATCCAACGTAGCGGCGGCGGCTTTCACATCGCCTACGTTTATCAATTGGTTGCCATTATCACAAATTTCCGTCGTGATGGTTTCAACCAAAGAAACGTTATAGAAGTTAGCGCATGTTAGACGGTTTTTAATTGGTTGGTTTGCCAGCAGTAGGACTAACGCGGCCACAATTAAAAGGGAGCAAAAAATGTTTTTGGCTGTTTGCATGTTCTGTAATCCTTTGCGCTTTGCGCTATGTGTTTGTTTGCTTCACTGTCAATAGAATACACCCGGATTCTTACAAACAACCTTACAATTTTTAACCAGTTTTGTTTTTGGTGACATTGGCTAAAATTCACGTTCTAAGCGTTTGGCGGGCGTTTGTGGGTGATTCCCTATTGTTTCCCCCACAAACGCCTTAGAGGTCAAATTTGAGCCATTTAACGCTTTGCTACAAGCGGTAGGTATACGGTGGTATAGGGGATTGAGCAACCCATAGCGGGAATGATGCAGCCGCCGGAATGGTTGTTAATCGTCATGCTGCCATCTTCGTATAACGTCCAGTTGGCCGCCTCATTTTGGTTCAAAACTCTGTCAATGGTTGCAACGTTAGCAGGTGACAAAAAGAACTCGAAAGCATTTAAGGA
>ERZ795053.2812-NODE-2812-length-20479-cov-5.130141_pt1 | contig 20479 bp, 19 predicted proteins | sample MGYA00375137_ERZ795053 | MGnify/ENA primary metagenome ERZ795053 (study PRJEB30182, sample SAMN05720284) | activated sludge metagenome | isolation source: Anaerobic digester | place: Hong Kong | collected 2014-12-17 ...
CGGAAGACAACACCCACTGCAGCCTCGACGATCCCAAAGCCGTTGAAGCGCTTGAATGGATGCGCAGCATCATCTGGGATGAGCCGCTCTTCGCCTATGGCGCCGATATCGGCATGGGTGTTGTCGAGCTCTTCTTGGGCCAACGCACGGCGCTCATGGAGATTGGCCCGTGGAACCTTGGTGTGCAGGCCGACGGCGCAACCTTCCGCTGGGACGTTGCTCCCATGCCCAATGGCCCGGCCGGCCCCACGACACACCAATCCGTCGACGGCACGATGATTTGGAAGGGAACGGAGCACCCCGAAGAATCTTGGGAGTTGATGAAGTGGCTCACCAGCCCTATGTATGGCCGCCTCTATATTCGCTATGCGCAAAAACAGCCATCGCGCAAGAGTCTGTTGCCAGAATTTGCTGAGATCATGATCGACGCCAATCCGGTCTTTGCTGACATAAATCTCAATGTCTTTACAGATTCGGTTGGACAGGATCTCGGTGGACCGGAGGAAATGTTTGCCGAGGACTCCGTCACTAAAAATCAAATTCTGACGCCGGCCTTTGATCAGGTTATGTTACTAGGCGATAAGCCTGTCGACCTTATTGTTGCCCACGCCGATGTCGCTACGCGCTTTAACCGGGGTGAAATCGCAGTGGAAGATTTGGGTGCCGAGTTGGATAAGTTAGGATAGGGAGTAGGAAGACGGGAGTAGAGAGCAGTCGAACGATTGCGCTTGTCTTCCGTCTCCAGTCTCCTTACCCCACATAGTAGCAAAGGTTCGCTATGGCAAGTATGCAGAGTGATGTAGGACGTAGGACGGCTTTGCCGGAGCACGGCAAAAGAGTGATAAAACAGTCGACGCGTGAGTCGCTTTATGGCTATCTCCTGATTTCCCCTTGGCTGCTTGGCTTTATCATCTTTACCGTTGGTCCCATGTTGGCCTCGCTCGTGATTGGACTCTATCGCACTGATTTTCTCACTGAAACAACCTATGTCGGGCTCAAGTGGTATCGCAATGTATTCACCGACAGCCTCGTACGTAAAGCGTTGATCAACACGGCAATCTACAGCTTTTCCGTGGTACCGATCAACACGATGTTGGCGCTGCTCATTGCGGTGATGCTTAACCAGGGAATCAAGTTTCAGAGCTTTTGGCGCACGGTCTACTATTTGCCATCGATTGTGTCGGGGGTCGCCGTTGCACTGCTCTGGCGTTGGCTCTATCAGCCGGACATAGGCCTCTTCAACTCGATTCTCGGCCCAATCCTCAAACCCTTCGGCCTGCTACCGCCACGTTGGATCTTTAGTGAAGAATGGGCACTCCCTTCCATCATCATTATGGCCTTTTGGGGGGCGGGCGGTGCCATGTTGATCTATCTGGCTGGGCTACGTGGCATACCGACGTCACTCTATGAGGCGGCGGAAATCGACGGTGCCGGCTCGGTCCGTCGCTTTTTTGCCATCACCCTGCCCTTGTTGACCCCGACAATCTTTTTCAACGTGGTGCTCAATATCATCGGTTCGTGGCAAGTCTTTACCCAAGCGCTCGTGATGACGCGTGGTGGTCCCAACAACGCAACGTTGACGATGGTCCTGCAAATCTATCGCACAGGTTTTGAAAACTTCTATTTTGGCTACGCCTCGGCGCAGGCCTGGTTGCTCTTCCTGATCGTCCTGATTTTTGTGGTTTTGGCCTTGCGCAGCGCCTCGTCGTGGGTGCATTACGAAAGGGTATAGCACCGTGGCATCGATCTCTCAACCCAGTTCAACCCGACCAGCGGTGGTCCGTTCCGAACGTTTCCGCGGCAGCAACCTCACCGAAGGGATTACCCGCTTCCTGCTCTATGTCGCCGTTTTCATCGGGGGTGTGATCTTCGCGATTCCCTTCTATTGGATGTTACGGACCTCGGTGATGCCGACAGCGCAGGTTTATCTCTTCCCGCCGGAGTGGTGGCCCGAACGCTTTGAGTGGCAACATTTTAAGACGCCCTTTGCCGTCTTCCCTTTCGCCAAATTTTTCCTCAACAGCGCCTATATTGCCATTCTCAGTGCCATCGGTACAGCACTCTCTTCCTCGCTGGTTGGCTTTAGTTTTGCCCGGTTGCGCTTTCCGCTGCGCGATTTCCTCTTTGTCGTCGTGCTGGCAACCATGATTCTCCCGGAGCATGTGCGCTTGGTGCCCACCTATTTGATCTATGTCTATCTCGGTTGGATCGGCACCTATCTGCCGCTGATCGTGCCCAACTGGTTTGCACCGGCCTTCTATGTCTTCCTGATGCGCCAATTCTTCATGACGATTCCCAAAGATATGGACGATGCCGCGCTAATCGACGGCTGTAATCCGCTAGGGCTCTTCTGGCGTATTCATATGCCGTTGAGCATGCCGGCCCTTGGCGTTGTCTTGATCTTCCAAATTACCTACCATTGGAATGACTTTTTGCACCCCCTAATCTACATTCAAGGGGTCAACAATTACACCGTTGCGCTGGGGCTACAGCTCTTTCAAGGGCAGATGACCAATAACATGCAGGCCCTCATGGCGGCGTCGATATTGGCGATTTTGCCGACCATTTTCATGTTTTTCTTCGCACAACGCTATTTTGTCCAGGGGATTGTTGTCTCTGGGGTAAAAGGATAAAATTTCAAATGACGATGGCTTCTGTGCCCAATTTACACGTGTACCAAGAACGCTACCAATATGATGGCTATGCAGTTGTGCCCGGGATCTTTTCACCGGACGAAGTTACACAGTTAACTGATCATTACATGGCACTGCGTGCGCAAGGGCCGCAACCAGGGGACTTTGCCGGCGTCAACGCAACGTCGACCGATCCACTCAAGAAATATCCCCGCATGATCCACATGCATCGGTGGGATGAGCAGAGTTTGCAGTGGCTTGTCGATGCTCGTCTCAACCAAGTGATGACGGCGCTGCTGGGGGCCGAACCCTATGCGGTGCAGACAATGCTCTATTTCAAACCACCAGGAGCACGCGGCCAAGCGTTGCATCAGGATCAATCGTATCTGCGCGTGCAACCGGGTACGTGCATGGCGGCATGGATGGCGCTGGATCGCTGTGACGAGGAAAATGGCTGTATGCAGGTGGTGCCGGGCAGTCACACGTTGCCGCTTCTTTGCACTACCAAGGCGGACACGACCCAAAGCTTCACCGACGTAACCGTGCCGATGCCGGAATCAATGCATTCGGTCCCAGTGCTCATGAATCCCGGTGATGTCTTTTTCTTTAATGGGCAGGTGATTCATGGCAGCTTCCCCAACCAGAGCACAGATCGTTTCCGGCGCTCCCTGATTGGCCATTATATTGTCGGCGAAGCACAAAAGGTCGCCCAATTTTTCCACCCCGTCTTGCGGATGGATGGGAGTAAAGTTCAGTTGGATGTCAGCGAGCAGGGCGGCCCCTGTGGCGTATGGGTGGAACGGGACGGTGAACCCGTGGTAGAAATGGTGGCGGCACCATGATCGTGACACCGGAACAGGTTCAGCAATATCACGAACAGGGCTACTGCGTCCTGGAAAATGTCATTCCACAGGCGCACCTGGATGGTCTGCGCAATGAATGTGGCCGCTTTATTGACATGATGCACGCCGAGATGGATGCGCAAGGCAGCGACACCCTGGGCATCAGCCACCGCAACCGACGGTACTTCGTCTCGCGGCGCTATCAAGAAAGCCCAATCGTCACCGGCTTTCTCTTTAGTGACCTGATGGCCGAGGTTACATCGGCGCTGCTTGGCCCCAATGTTTATCTTTTTCACGAGCAATATGTGGTCAAAGCCGCGGAAAAGGGTATGAAATTTGCCTGGCATCAGGATTCGGGCTATGTGGCGGCCAACAACGGTGCGCCACATAAACCCTATCTTTCCTGCTGGTGTCCCCTCGATGACGCCACAATTGAGAACGGCACTGTTTACATCCTGCCTTTTGACCGTGCCGGCACGCGTGAAATCATGCCCCACGAAGTGGAAGCCGGCTCCAATGATCGGGTCGGCTACTTTGGCGATGATCCCGGTGATCCGGTGGAAGTGCCGGCAGGTAGCATTGTCTGCTTCACCAGCTACACCTTTCACCGCAGCGGCCCCAATACAACCAACCAACAGCGACGGGTCTATCTGGCGCAATACTCCGGCGAACTCATTCGGCGCAAGAGCGGCGAGATCTGGGGATTGGCCGTGCCCTTCGTAGAAAATGGAAAGAAGATTGCATCATGAAAGTCGTTCAAGTCGGCATTGGTGGCATGGGTAATGCCTGGTTGCGCGCCGTGCAGGCCTCATCAGAAGTCGAATATGCCGGATTTGTCGAAGTCAACGATCAGATCGCAGCGGAACAGGTCGCAAAGTATGGTCTTGATGGCAATCACGTTTACAAATCGCTCGGTGCGGCGCTCGATGCGGTGCAGCCCGACGGCATTATCAACGTGACCCCACCTCAATTCCACAAGGCGATCTCCGTTGAGGCGCTGGAACGGGGCGTACCGGTGCTCTCCGAAAAACCGCTAGCCGACACTCGCCAAAGCGCGCAGGAGATCGTCGATGTCGCCAACCGCACCGGCGTATTGCACATGGTAACGCAGAACTACCGTTACAAACCGCCGTTGCAAACACTCAAGAAAGCCCTCGCCTCTGGCGTCTGCGGCGACATTGGCGCGGTTCACGTTGAATTTTTCAAAGGCCCCCACTTTGGCGGCTTCCGCGAAGAGATGCCTTATCCGCTGATTATCGACATGAGCATTCACCACTTTGACCTCATGCGTTTCCTACTCGGCAGCAACCCCGTTGCGGTCTTTGGCCGCAGTTGGAACCCGCCGTGGAGTTGGTTCAAGGGCGATGCGTCGGCGTCCGTGACGCTAGACTTTGCGAATGGTGTCATCGTTTCGTACGATGGTTCCTGGTGTTCTCAAGGTCGAGAAACTGACTGGAACGCCAACTGGCGCTTTGAGTGCAGCAAGGGTGTGGTGGCGATGGTCAATAGTCAGGTCTACACCCAACTGACCGGCGAAGAGCCGGTATTGGTCGAGACGGTGGCGATGGAGCGGACCGATCAGAGCTATTTGCTTCATGAATTTTATGAGGCTGTAACCGAAGGCAAATCATGTGTGACCACCTGTCAGGACAATATCAAATCGTTGGGAATTGTCTTCGATGTGGTACAATCGTTTGAGACGGGGACGGTTGTGAATTCAGTTAGGTAAAATGAAAAAGTGCGGTTTGATAACGTATGCCACTGGTGAAACGAATTGGTCCCTATGAATTTCGCTTTTATAGCCGGGGGGAAGAGCAAGAACCGCCACATATTCATGTTCGACGTGATCGGTTAGAAGCAAAGTTTTGGCTTGAACCCGTTGTGCGCCTGGCACGCAGCGGTCGTTTTCGCACACATGAGTTAAACGAGATTGCTCGTTTGGTTGAGGAAAATAGACAGGTATTTTTAGATGAGTGGAATGAGTACTTTGGCTAAACTATACTTAGGCAGTGAACCAACAAAGGTTACTGTTCAAGACGAGCAGCTGATTATTACGCTTGCAGATGATAATCAAATTGAACTGCCGTTGCCGCTTGTGAATCAGCTTGCCGCCCAACACTCATTGCCGGAAGCGGCGGAATTGCTCATTTTACGTGAACCGCCACAAATCGACCATCTGCACGTGACAGATAGTGCACTCAATGTTTATCTCACCGACGGTCGACTGCTCTCCTGCCCGTTGGCCTGGTTCCCACGCTTGATGCATGGCACAGCAGCAGAACGCAATACCTATGAGTTGAGCGGTGACAACACAGTGATCCACTGGCCATTGTTGGATGAAGATATCGAACTGAGTCGACTGTTTCAGGGTGGCAAGAGTGTTGAAAGTGAACGGTCGTTGCAGCGGTGGATGCTATCGCGGCAGGTGTCGGATGAACCAGAAATGGTTGTGGTTGGAATAATGTGAGGATCAACTTTGACTACATTAGAAATACCGATTTCAGAAGAACGATTGGGAAAACTGAAGACCGTTGCTGCGCGCCAACAAGCTGTTCCTGAAGAATTGATTCAGATGTTCATTGATGAGTAAATCAGCCGGCTCGAGCAGGATGTCGCGGATGTGATGGCGTACGTCTTAAATAAGAATGCTGAAATACCGGCGACTTACCTGATACGCTTCCTGACAATATTGAAATAAGTAAGCTCCCCCACCATACAAAAACAAATCATAAGGAGTCACCATTATGCCAAGACCCGTAACCCTCTTTACCGGCCAATGGGCCGACCTCCCCATTGCCACCCTCGCCCAGAAAGTCAGCGAGTGGGGCTTTGACGGCCTCGAACTCGCCTGTTGGGGCGACCACTTTGAAGTGGACAAGGCACTGGAAGATGATGCCTACGTCCGCAGCCGCAAAGATCTACTGGAACAGCACGGCCTCGGCTACTGGGCAATCAGCAACCATCTCGTCGGCCAATGTGTCTGCGATCCGATCGACGAGCGCCACAGCCGCATCCTGCCCGAGCGCCTCTATGGCGACGGCGACCCAGAGGGGGTACGCCAGCGCTGTGCCCAGGAGATGATCGATACCGGCAAGGCCGCCAAGCTCTTTGGCGTCGACGTGGTCAATGGCTTCACCGGCAGCAGTGTCTGGGCCAAGCTCTATTTCTTCCCACCAACGAGCCAAGATGATATCAACAAGGGCTACGAAGATTTCGCCCAACGCTGGACGCCAATCCTCGATTCCTACCAGGCGGACGGTATCAAGTTTGGCCTGGAAGTGCATCCGACAGAGATCGCCTACGATATCATCACCTTCCAACGGGCCATCGACGCGGTCAACGGCCACCCCGCCTTTGGTGCCAACTTTGACCCGAGCCATCTGATCCACCAATTTGTCGACCCGGCCACGTTTATTCGCGAGTTCGGCGACCGCATCTTCCATGCCCACATCAAGGACTCGCGCGTCCAACTCAATGGCCGCAACAGCATCCTCTCCTCGCACCTGGACTTTGGCGATCACCGTCGCGGCTGGGACTTTGTTTCGCCCGGCCACGGCGACGTGAAGTGGGACCCGATCATCCGTGCCCTCAACAGCATTGGCTACCAGGGTCCACTCTCGATTGAGTGGGAAGACAGCGGCATGGATCGCGAATTCGGTGCGCAAGAAGCGTTGGCCGTCGTACGCAAAAATGATTTCAACCCGTCCAATGTGGCATTTGACGCGGCGTTTGCAGAATAAATGAAACGTAATGCGTAATTCGTAAAACGTAAGTACACGTAGATGACGTCTTTACGCTTTACGTCTTTACGCTTCACGCTTTACGTTTTACGCTTCACGCTTTACGCATCACGAATAGGAGAACACAATGGCAGAAGGATCCGGTTTCACGTCAATGGCTGCGGCGACCTCAGCGGGCGAAGCGCCCGAGGTTGGCGTTGGCATGTTGGGCTATGCCTTCATGGGCAAGGCGCACAGCAATGCGATGTTAAAAATTCCCCACATGATGTATCCACCGCCAGCAATCCCAAAATTGGTCGGCATTGCCGGGCGCAACGAAGCGGCGGTGAAAGAGGCGGCCAAGCGCTTTGGCTACGCTCATTACTACACCGACTGGCGTGAGATGTTGGAAAATGACGAGATCCAACTCTTTGACAACGGCGGTCCAAATGACGCGCATGCCGAACCGTCGATCGCGGCGGCGCAGGCGGGCAAGCATGTGCTTTGTGAGAAACCGCTGGGACGTACGGCGGAAGAGTCGAAAGAGATGTGGGACGCGGTAGCGAAGACTGGTGTCAAGCACATGGTCGCTTTTAACTACCGCTTTGTGCCCGCAGTGCGCCAGATTCGCAAAATCGTGGAGAGTGGCGCGTTGGGGCAGATCTACCACTTCCGTGCGCAGTACCTGCAAGAGTGGATCATGCCGCATTACGATATGCCGATGATCTGGCGCCTGCAAAAAGAGAACGCCGGCAGCGGTGCGCTGGGCGATCTCGGGGCTCATATCATCGACCTGGGCCGTTATCTCGTCGGTGAGATCAGCAGTGTCAGTGCCATGACTAAGACCTTTATCAAGGAACGCCCGTGGGGCGACGGCACGATGGGCACAGTGGATGTTGACGATGCCTTTGTCGCCGCGGTGGAATTTGAGAATGGTGCCATTGGCACCCTTGAAGCAACTCGCTTTGCCGGTGGCCGCAAGAATGGCAACCGCTTTGAGATCAACGGCGAAAAGGGCTCTATCTCCTTCAATCTTGAACGCATGAACGAAATGGAAGTCTTCTGGATCGGCGAAGAGCCCAAGGAGACCCAAGGGTTCAAGAATGTGCTTGTCTCTGAACCGTTCCACCCGTGGTGGGAAAATTGGTGGCCACAGGGGCACATGATTGGCTGGGAGCACACCTTTGTCCATGAAATCACCCATCTGCTCGACTGCATCGTCAATGACAAGGATGTAGCGCCGATTGGGGCTGACTTTGAAGACGGTTACCGCTGTGCGGTTGTCTGCGACGCAATTTTGGAGTCTGCCGCTAACCGTCGTCAGGTTGACTGTAAATACTAAAAGTTTCATCCTGAAATTCGTTGTGGTTCGCGTTAACAGATTGGGTGACTAGATGAACCGCCAGAATTTTGGGAGAGAAACGCACCATTGCCAAGAGTGGCTGCTGTATGTTACGAGTGCTGCGGAGGAAGTAGAGGACACATATAGCGCCATCGCCAGGATAAGGATGTGCACCATGCATTGGAGGACCTTTCTCTTGCTGTCAAGCTGCCTGTTGCTCTTTACAGCTTGTGCACATACCGAGCTCCCTACACCGGCAACATCGCCGCCACCGCAGTCGACGGCGATGCTGCCGACCCCTTGGCCATCTGTCGAACTACAGGAAACACCGGCGCAAATCGGGGCAAAGCTCGCCACCGTCGATGCTTTGTCGGTAGCCGTTGCCCAGTTGGCTGCTGCCCTCAGTGTACCGCCATCGCAAATCGCGATACGCATTCGCTCAAAAGATTGCACAGTTTGTAATTTGGCCGAAAGTGGCGCACAAAGTCAGCCCCCGCTCCTACCCCTTGCCGATGCCGAAGAGACGTTGAGTGCCTATGATTTGCTCTGGCTGGTGGCGCAACCGCTGAGTTGTTCCTACTATTTTGACGGCAAAACCTTCACCCCACGGGGGTGCCAAGTGGACGAGTAACACGAAACATCAAACGCTGTGGATATTCTCTATCTTCATCCCGCCAAACAAGAGGCGAACGCTCGCTTCGATAAGTACAAAGCTTCTTCACCCTACCCCTTTATCCCGGTCGGCGTGATTGGGCTGCTCAATCTACTGCGCAGTGAAGGCTGGCAAGTCGAGGGATTCAATCTCTCGATGACCTTAACCATGTATTCCGGCTTCAACCTGCTGCGCTGGCTGGCGAGCAAACCACGCCCCAAGTTGGTCATGATCGATTTGCACTGGTATGAGCACGCCTTTGGCGCACTGGATGTGGCACAGACCGTTAAGCGTGTTTGGCCGACTGTCCCGATTGTCCTCGGTGGCTTGACCGCCTCAAATTTTGCCGAAGAGATCCTGGAGAACTTTCCCACTGTCGACTTCATCATCAAAGGAGACGCGGAGAAGCCCCTCCGGCTACTGGCAGCCCACTGTTGCGGTGAAGGGACACCGGCACTGGCATCGATTCCCAATCTCGTCTATCGGGCGGCGGGCACCATTCACCAGACGACACACGCCTATTTTGCCACGCCAGAAGATCTGGATGCACTCGATTTTGTTACGCTGGATTGGTTACATCACGCCGATAGCTATAGTGCGCTGCAATATTCCGGCACAGGGTTGCTGCGCCTGCACGATCCCAACTTGAAAAGCCATTGGCTCTGTATTGGGCGCGGCTGCGTTTTTAACTGCACCTACTGTGGCGGTGGAAAAGCCTCACACAACACCCTGGCCGGACGCAACGGCTATGTTGTCCGGCGGCCAGAGCGGGTGGTCGACGATATTGAGCGGCTGGTTGCGCAGGGCTTTCAGCAAGTGGCGCTTTCGCTCGATCCGGCAACCTTTGGTCCGGAGTGGTGGCGCCCTTTCTTTAGCCAGTTGCGCAGCCGCCATCTGACCATTGGGATCTACAACGAATTTTTCCAACTGCCATCGGTCGAGTTTCTCGATGCGCTGGCAGCAAGCGCAAATGTTCAGCACACAGAGGTTGCGATTTCGCCCCTCTCTGGCGATGAGGCTGTGCGCCGCCAAAATGGCAAGTTCTACACGAATGAACGCTTTCTGGCCATGCTCGAACGGCTGGCGGCCCATGAGATCCCCATCTTTATCTACTTCTCACTCAATCTACCGGGCGAAACGCCACAGACCTTTAAGCAGACGCTGCATCTGGCCGACGCCATCGGTAAACAATATCCCTCGCATCTCCTGCGCATGCTCAACCCCTGTCATACCCTTGATCCGGTCTCACCCATGAGTCGCCAACCCGCTGCCTTTGGCCTCCAGGTGCATTATCAAACCTTTATGGACTACTACACCTACTGCAAAGGGACCGCATGGTTACCGCGCCATGTAACACGCGGGGAACACCGCGGCTACGAAATGATTGGTCGCCCCGCCGCCACCGTCGAACAGATGGCCCAAATTTGGGATATCTTTGCCAAACAGCAGAAATTTCGCTGCTTTCCCGTACCCTCGGGCTGGTGAGCACCGCTGGTTATACTTTGCTCTGAATGAGAACCGGAGCTTTTAGCGAGGTAAAAACTGCGGCTCTCATCACAACCGCACTATAGAGATCAAATTTTCTGTCAGACTTGCAATTGGAAAGAGATTGTGCTATAGTTTCATACAGTAATGGAAGTTTTGAAGTCGAGCAGTCACGTGAAGTGGGGTTCCCCCCACTTTTCTTGTTGTATGGGGTTGTTTGCTCACCTGCTCTTCTCTGGCAGATATAGAATAAAGGGGTGCGAAAGTAGTATGTCAAAAGCTCTGATCGCTGGCATCAATCAGGTTGCGACTGATAAAGGGCTGGATCGTGAAGTCATCTTTACTGCGATTGAGGCGGCCCTAGTATCGGCCTACAAGCGCAATTATGGCTCTGTGGCCAATGTAAGTTCGGAAGTCGATCGCGTCACCGGAGAGATGCGCATCTTTGCCGAGCGCGAGGTGGTCGAGGATATTTTCAACCCACGAACGGAAATCATTGAGGCGGAAGCACGCAAGGTTCAACCGAGTGCCAAATTGGGGGATGTCATCCGTGTGGAGACTAAACCCGATGATTTTGGACGCATTGCGGCCCAAACCGCCAAACAAGTGATCCTTCAGCGCATTCGCGAGGCTGAACGCGACAATGTGTATGAAAACTTCTCCCATCAGGTTGGGGAGATCGTCCGCGCGCAGGTACGCAGCATCGACGCGCAATCTGGCGCGGTCAGTGTCCTGCTCGACGAAAAGCAAGAAGTGCTGATGATGCGCGAGGAGCTCATCAGTAGCGAAAAGCTGCGGCGCGGTGACTTTGTCCGTGTCTATGTAGTCGATGTGCACAAAAGCAACCGTGGCCCCGTGATCAAATTGAGCCGCACCCATCGCAATCTGCTACGCCGCCTCATGGAGCAGGAGATTCCGGAAGTGCGCGACGGGATTGTCGAAATTAAGGCGATTTCGCGCGAGCCGGGTGCCCGCAGCAAAGCAGCCGTTGTGGCAACAGTACCGGGCGTTGACCCCGTGGGCAGTTGTGTCGGCATGCGTGGCCTACGGATTCAAAACATTGTCAACGAGCTTTCCGGCGAAAAAATTGATGTGGTTGAATGGAATGCCGACCCAGCAACCTATATCTCCAACTCGCTGAGCCCCGCCAAAGTCAACAACGTGATTTTAGATGAGAAAAGCTCGATCAAGACGGCCGTTGTCATTGTGCCGGATCGACAACTCAGCCTGGCCATTGGCAAAGAAGGGCAAAATGCTCGCCTAGCCGCCAAACTGACCGGCTGGCGTATTGATATTAAGAGCGAGACCGAAGCCAAAGCCGAAGGTATCGATCAGTTGGTCTTCGAACGGGCACAGCGCGAGGTCATGAGCAAATCTGATGACATTCTCAGCGTCGCCGAGCGGATCCTCATGGGTGAGGGCCAACCAGCCAAGACCAACGACCGGCTGTGGGAAGCAGCGCGGTCGCTCAACGAAGAAGGTGCAGCACCCGATCTGGGGGCTGGGTTGGGTGGTCAAACGCTGGAAGAGGCGCTGGCCAAGCTGAAAGAGCAACAGCAAAGCGACATGCCCTCCTTGCCGGAGTTTCCCGATCTCGATAAACTGTCGGATGAGTCGGGAAGTGGACGTTCTATCCACGATGCCTGGGCGGCGGCTCTTGACGCGGCCGGTGATACGATGCCCTCGTTGCCAAGTCATGTGGAGGAAGAGCCGGAGGTGCCTTCATTCAACGAACCGGAAGAAGAGCCGCTGGCGACCCCCGAACCAGTTGAGGATGGGGAAGACGTCGTTGAAGACGAAGTGGCCGAAGCAGAGAGCGTTGAGGAAGAAGTCGTCGATGTGACGCCGGTCGAAGCAGAAGCAGAAGTGCCCACGGAAATGGTCGATCTGACGACACCGGATGCCTTGCCGGATGTTATTACAGCGGACATGCTGCGGCAGCGGATGGCGCAACGTAAGAAAGAGACCATTATCGATGACGACTTCGAAGTTCCGGCAGAGTTACTTGTCGGCCTCGATGACGAAGAAGACGAGGATTGGGATTTCGACTCGGACACAGCGAAAAAGAGCAAAAGCAAGACCAAGAAGGCTGCGCCAGTAAAAGCGGACCGCAAACCAAAGAAAAAGAAGCGGCGCACTGGCGGTGACGATGACTTCGATAGTTATTATTAAGCGTCTATCCGAAACTTCTCTGTTCCCATTAGGGTACAACCGAAGTTTCGGATAGAATCTAACCCAGTCCGCAACGGTAGCTGAGTGATCTTGGGGCATCCTAACAGAGGGTGCCCCTCGTTTTGCACAGGGTATGCAGTACCGTGCCCATTGGAACACCTTAACCGTTATGAAATCAAACAAAAAACAAGCAGCGCGTGTTCGCTCCAAACACGTACCTCAGAGAACATGTATCGGCTGCCGTCAGGTCGGTGGCAAACGGGGCTTGATCCGTATTGTCCGCACAGCGGATGGAGTCGTCGTTGATCCGACGGGCAAACAAGCCGGTAGAGGAGCCTACTTGCACAACAGCCGCTCCTGTTGGGAGCAAGTGCTGGCAGGCAATCGCCTCAACCAAGCGCTGCGCACGGCAATTCAGCCTATTGATCGTGAGGCACTTGTTGCATTTGCAGCAACACTGCCCGATGACGATAACACAAGTGCGCAGGCTGAAAGTGACGCAACCGATAGGCCAGAGGATCAGCGCGCAAATCCGCATTCCAAAACGTTCTGAGGTACAAAAGTTTGTTCAAAAACGATTTTTCTGCTACAATTGTTTTTTGGAGTCCAATTAATGCGTAACGGGATGATTCTGATGATTTGTTTAACACATACAGTAAAAACGGGCCATGGCAACGCGTAACCTGTGGGCCAACAGTACCATCGTTGGCACTGGCGACAGAGCGCTGTTTTGCTGTGGGCAACACATGGAAGATGTGATGTGGGCAGAAAGCAGGGAGGTCACCATGAACTGGTGATTGTACGGATACGATCCGGTTTCCTCCACCCTCCTTTCTACCTCGCACGATTCTTCTATTTTGCCCTTCACTCGCCAGGTAAACTTATCCATCGCAGGCCGTAATCGCTATGAAACTCTTCGCAAAGTGAAAATGCGAACCCTCACAGGAGGTTCGTCTGCATTTTCAACTTGAGCGGAGTGTAACTATGGTTCTTGTTCAACGGAACAGGATGCTAGCTTGAAGTCTGTCTACTGTGACCCAACCGTGGTGAAACCCATCGGGGTACAACTATCGGGATACAGCTATCGGACAACAAGCTACGTCGCGGCATCTAATGGCTCATGGCGAATTTGCTAATCGGGCTTCCGTCCACCGCGGCGTCAGGGAAAGCTCGTATGCATTACAGGATAAAAGTACGGCGGGTATATTTCAAGAGGGGAAGCACCCCCAGTATGAGATTAAGCCCGATGAAGAAAGCATGATTTCAGAAGGGGGATCGGCTATATGGCAACACAAAGTAAATCACCGGCCACGACCAAACAGAAACCACGGCCGCAGCAAGGCAACAAACAGGGCGCAACCAACGGACGCAACAGCAACAATGGACGCCGAGATAAACAGGCGGAACAGGGTCAGCGTGAGCAACGTCCGGCGCGTCCACAAAATGGCCGACCGCAAGCGGCCAAACCACAACCGGCCAAAAAGGTTCTGCCGACAGAAATTACGGTCGGAGACTATATTACGGTACGCGATCTGGCAGTGCTCATGGAACGCAGCCCAATTGACCTGATCAAGATCTTGATGCAGTACGGCATCATGGCGCCCATTACCCACAATCTCGACCACGATACGGCCGTGATCCTCGGAGAAGAGTTGGATGTCAAGGTCCATTGGCCGGCCAAAGAGAGTGCGACAGAGGAAGTTGAAGAAGAGGCGGAACCGGAACCCGTACCACGTGCCAAACGCTCCTTTATTGAACGCATTGTGCAAGAAGGTGGCGAAGAGGCTCTGACAGCACGCCCCCCCGTTGTTGCTGTGCTGGGTCATGTTGACCACGGCAAGACAACGCTGCTCGACCGGATCCGCAATACGGATGTGGCCAGCGGTGAGGCCGGCGGGATTACGCAACGCACCGGTGCCTATCAAGTGACCCTGGACGGTCGCAAGATTACCTTTCTGGACACACCAGGTCACGAGGCGTTCACCGCCATGCGTGCCCGTGGTGCCCAAGTGACCGATATTGTCGTCCTTGTGGTGGCAGCAGATGATGGGGTCATGCCGCAGACCAAAGAGGCGATCAGCCATGCCCAAGCTGCGGATGTGACAATTATTGTGGCGCTCAACAAAATTGATAAGCCCAATGCCAATCCACAACGGGTTATGGAGGAATTGTCACAGCAAGGGCTACAGCCAGAAGAATGGGGTGGTGAGACCATGGTCGTGCCGATCAGCGCGCTCAATGGTACCGGCATCGACGATCTGCTTGAATCCATTCTGTTGGTGGCCGAGGTGGAAGAGTACAAGGCAAATTCCAAGGGTAAATGCATTGGTACGGTCGTTGAAGCGGAACTCGACAAATTCCGTGGTGTTACGGCAACGCTGCTTGTGCAAAACGGTACACTGTCACAGGGCGATTCTCTGGTTGTCGGCACCACCTGGGGACGCATCAAAGCAATGTTCGATGACACCGGGAAGAGCATCAAACAAGCTGGTCCCAGCACGCCGGTTGTCGTCTTGGGTCTGCAGGAAGTTCCCGGTGCAGGCGAGCACTTTGAGGTGATGAAAAATGACCGCGAAGCGCGCCGCATGGCCGAGGAGCGCCAGTTGCAGGCAGAAGAAGCATCCAAGGCGCCGGTACGCCCGCAGATGTCGCTCGATGCGCTCTTTGCCCGCTTGGAAGGCAAAGAGACCAAGACGCTCAATCTGATTGTCCGTGCCGATATGCAAGGAACATTGGAGCCGGTCTTGAATAGCTTGCGAGAGTTGGCAAACGACGAGATCGATATCAAAATCTTGCAGGCATCGATCGGCGATATCTCTGAATCCGATGTGATGTTGGCGGAGGCAAGCGATGCCATTATCATTGGCTTTAGCGTGAACACTGATCGAGCAGCGCTTAGCCGTGCTGAGCAATCCGGGATCGAGATCCGTCACTACAACATCATCTACAAGATGATCGAAGATATTGATCTGGCAATGAAGGGCATGCTCGATCCGATTTACGAGGATGTCACGATTGGCCATGCGCAGGTGCTGCAACTCTTTAAGTTGCGCCGTGGCATGATTGCCGGCTGCATGATCAGCGATGGGATTGCCAAGCGCAATGCCCTCACCCGGATCGTGCGTGACGGCAAGGTGTTGCATGAAGGCATGCGCTTGGACACCTTGCGCCGCTTTACCGAAGATGTCACCGAAGTACGCACCGGCTTTGAGTGTGGGATTCGACTCTCTGATCACGATGATGAACTGCAAGAAGATGATATTATCGAGATCTATGAGAAGCAGCGTACACGCTAATGGATAACCCATTTAGGCTCATATAAGCCTGCGTGGTGAAATCGGGTAGATTCTCGGTGAGATGTGCAACGCTTTCACCGCTTTGCCCATATGAGCGACCCATTTAAACGTGGCACATCCCCTCTTGTGTAAAAGCACTCCGTAGAAGTGCCACGTTTAAAGGCTTTATTTATTCAGGGTTCAAGCGAAAACAAATTCGTGCAGACATGTGCACGCTGATCGCGGAAGCAAGTCAGCATGCACATGTCGATAGGGCTTACACAGCGATCTGCGAACGGTTCATGACCTGTGACTACAGCCAGCTTTGGTTGCGTGGCCGTAACCGAAGCTTCGGCATAGATGCCGAAGGCCATGTTGCGTACCTGATTCTCTCTGGTACATCGTTCGCTGTGTGTAAGGCGTACCAGATAAGAAAGAGAGAGAATAATGAGTACGATTCGCCAACAACGGGTGACAGAGCTGCTCTATGAGGAACTTAGCATTATGGTAGCCAACGAGTTGGATGATCCCAAGCTAAGTCTGGTTACCGTCCTCGGTGTACAGGTAAGCCAGGATCTCCGGAATGCCAAGGTCTATGTCAACCATCAGGAAGAAGAGGTAACGCGCAAGGAAGTAATCAAAGGGCTGGAGCGGGCAACCCCTTACCTACGCAGCCAATTGGCCGAACGCTGTAATTTGCGTGTCGTGCCGCAGTTACTCTTCTATTACGATGACACCCCGGAAAAGGCCGCACGGATCGATGAGTTGTTGCGAAAAATTGCGGAAGAACGGGACCAGCAGACTGATTCCACCACCCAGCAGCAGAACTGAAACAGGCGCCATGAAAATTGAACCAAGCGTGCTCGATGCCGTTCGGCAACACCACCGTATTCTTTGTACAAGTCACATCGGTCCCGATGGTGATGCGTACGGCAGCCTCCTCGGGATGGGCTGGATCTTGCGCCACCTGGGAAAGGAGCCGATTTTGGCAATGCACGACCCAACGCCAGACGCCTTTCAGCTGATGCCCGGTGCCGAAGCGATCATCGGTCCGCAGGCCGTTGCCGCGGACTATGATGCAATCATTGCACTGGATGCCTCCAGTGTCGATCGCCTCGGCACCATCTATCGCCCCGCCGACCACGGCCACATTCCCCTGCTTGTTATTGATCACCATTTCACCAATACACGCTTCGGCCAGATCAACTGGGTTGACCCCAGTTGCGCCGCCACCTGCCAGATGCTCGTGGGCCTGGCCGATGCCCTCGCTGTGCCGCTCACCGGCGCCGTTGCGGAATGTTTGCTCACCGGCATCGTGACCGACACCCTCTGCTTCCGCACCAGCAACACCGATGCTGCGGTTCTAGATGCCGCGGTGCGCCTCACCCAAAGCGGCATCAAAATTTCGGACATTGTGGCACGCACGCTGAATCGGCGCGAATTTAATATTTTCCGCCTTTGGGGCGAAGTCCTCACGCATGCCCAACTGGAAGAAGGCGTGATCTGGACGACAATCAGTCGCGCCGACCGGGCAGCAGCCGGTGACCCAGAGGATGATGGCCAGCTCAGCAGTATGCTGATCACCGCGGTCGAAGCAGATATCAGTGCAACCTTTACTGAAAAAGTAGACGAAACCGGACAAATAGCGGTAGAATGTAGCTTCCGTGCAAAGCCCGGCTTTGATGTCGGGACGCTGGCCTTTGAATTGGGGGGTGGTGGCCATCCGCCGGCCAGCGGGGTCACATTGCCCGGTTCTTTGCCCGAAGTTTCCGCACGCGTTGTCGCCGCGCTCAAAGCGGCCCATCGCGCGCAGCGTTAGTGGAGCCGGTAGGTCACACGCAGTTGGGAACCATTGTGAACGATGACAAGACCCGCTGTACGATGTGTGACGCTACCGCTGCCCAATGACTCAGGAGCATTCATCTCGCGTGCCTCGTCGTGAAAGCCATCTCCACGGTTTGTTACTGGTTGACAAACCGGGATTGCAACAGGTAACGGTTTCGGCCGATTCCGATCCCCCCTCTTCTAGCCGAAAAGAGCAGCATTCCCCTGCCAGTGCGGTCACGGCTGACGGGGCAGCGTTGCCGCGCCTTTATACCAGCCACGATATTGTGCAACTTGTTCGCCGTTGGAGCGGGCAACGGCGCATCGGCCACACGGGAACGCTTGATCCCATGGCGAGTGGACTCATGATCCTTTGTCTTGGACAAGCCACTCGCTTGGTCGAATATTACCAGGGACACGATAAAACCTATTTGGCGGAGATTACGCTTGGCCAGGCCACTGATACCTATGACGCGGTCGGCCAGGTTTGTGCAACGGCTGCAGTGCCCACGCTCACAAGAGAAACCATTGAACAGGCACTGCAGCAATTCCACGGCACGATTTTGCAGCGCCCACCCATCTACTCCGCGCTCAAACAGGGAGGGGAAAGCCTTCATCGCAAGGCGCGCCGGGGCGAAGCGGTGACGGTTGAACCGCGCCCCGTGACGATTTACAAAATTACGCTACTCGATTTTCAGGCACCGGCGCAGGTCGCCTTGCAGGTTCACTGTTCAGCCGGCACCTACATCCGAAGCCTGGCCCATGATCTGGGGCAGGCATTGGGCACTTACGCCCATCTCAGCAAGTTGCGGCGCACAGAAGTCGGTGCGTTCCACCTCGAAACCGCCTGGTCGTTGGCGGCGATTGAAGCTGCCGCCGCAAAGGATGAACTCGAAGCGCTGTTGGTGCCGGGAGGGACCGCACTCGGTTTGCCCGAAGTCCAGTTGAGCGACGAATGGGTGACGCGTTTGGGCCACGGCCAAAAGGTACGGCTGCCTGCCACCGTCTGCCAATCTGTTTTCCCCGAAAACGGCGACTCACTTCTCGCCAAAGTCATCGATCCCGCAGGGGCATTTCTGGGGATTATTCGGTGTCTACATTGGCCAAACGGGCCAGAGGAATCTTCCCTATGGAAAGCCGAGAAATGGTTGGCAAACGCATGAAGCCACTTCATCCCCCCTGCACAACGACTGTGTGCACAACAAACAGTGCCCAACAAATGCAATGGATATGCTATGCTGACCTTCACCAATATTGATAGTACGCAGTTGACGACACCCTCTTGTCTCACTATCGGTAACTTTGACGGCCTGCATCGTGGGCATCAGATGCTTTTGCAACAGTTAAAAGCCATTGCAGCCAATGGCAACGGCGGTCGCCTACCACAGCCGTTACAGAGTGGCTTCGTCACCTTTTCACCCCACCCGCTTGCCGTCTTGCGCCCCGATCACCCCCACTGGCTGTTGACAACGCCGGAGGAACGGGTACAGCTCGCCGCGGCGCAAGGCATTGATTTTGCAGTCATTCATTCGTTCACCCGTGCGACGGCCGCGCTCACGGCGGCTGAGTTTCTTACCTTGCTCAAAGATCACTTGCAGCTTGCGGCACTAGTTGTCGGCCCAGATTTTGCTTTGGGCAAGGGGCGGGAAGGCAATCTCGATGTGTTGCGGGCACTGGGCAGAGAGATGGATTTCACTGTTCATGTCATTGAGCCGGTTGAATGGCAAGGAATCGCCGTGCGCAGCAGCCAGATTCGCCAGGCACTGCGCGAAGGGGATGTCTCACTGGCCGCAACCATGTTGGGCCGCCCCTATCATGCCAATGGTGTTGTTGTGCAAGGGGATCAGCGCGGGCGTACGATTGGGATTCCCACCGCCAATCTTCAGACCCCGGAAAACAAGTTGCTGCCGGCGGATGGCGTCTATGCCACGCGCAGCAAGCTGCGCCTCGACACCACAATTTATCACTTTGACAGCGTTACCAATCTCGGCGTACGCCCAACCGTGGATGGTCTACACCGGCGTTTGGAAGTTCATCTCTTTGATTTCCCGCCATCTGCTGCCCGCGCAGCGTTTCATGACCACATCCGCGATGGCAACATTTATGGTCGTGAGCTTACCGTTGAATTTATTGCGCGACTGCGCGGGGAAATGCGTTTTGATGGATTAAACGCGCTCGTTGCCCAGATTCGGCAAGATATAATAGACGCCAGGGAGATTTTGGCAACAGCATAAGAGTTGCCGTCGGTACTGTGTTCGTTAGAATTCTGCGACTTACGCAACCCAAATGCTTTACCCGGCAGAAATAGGTAACAAAACGGTGCATATGCTCGGGTGGCTGTGTAAGTCCCAAATTCGTATGGTTAGGAATTTTGGTTCATGATCGCTTTTGTCCGTTCTCGTTCACCGCGCTTGCTCAGCATGGCAAGCGGCCTGGTGACCATCGCTCTCCTGCTCTCATCGTGTACAGCTCCTTCGAACGTTCGTTCTGTAACCCCCCCCCCCCCCCCCCTCGCCCCCCCACCCGCCCCCCCCC
>ERZ795053.2814-NODE-2814-length-20473-cov-11.125526_pt1 | contig 20473 bp, 23 predicted proteins | sample MGYA00375137_ERZ795053 | MGnify/ENA primary metagenome ERZ795053 (study PRJEB30182, sample SAMN05720284) | activated sludge metagenome | isolation source: Anaerobic digester | place: Hong Kong | collected 2014-12-17 ...
AACAATACAATCTCGACCCCACCGTCAAACCCCACGTGCTAGACATCAGCGAAACACGCCGCCTGTTGGGTTACGAACCACACTACAGCCTGCGCCATCTCCTGCAAGAACTGGTGCAATATGGCCCAGCCGGTCCGCCATTATAAAAACCCCAACGGTTTCGCAATTAAGATCGCTTACCCAATTAAATAAACCCTTGGGGTTTGGGCTAGGTAATATCATTTATTAAGAAAAAGTTGATAGAAATTGACACTGGTCCGCTTTATTGCTAAAATCTCAACGATTGACTCGCATACTATAAGGATGAGTGAACAATGGACGTTTTAGAACAAACAAACACAATTAATGTCACGGATGCTGCTCTGGCTGTGGTCCGCAAACTACTGGTAGAAAAGAATGTGCCCGACTACGGGCTGCGGGTATTTGTAGCCGGCGGCGGCTGCTCCGGCCTGCAATACGGCATGGCCCTGGAAGCAGAAGCGCGTCCCTATGACAATGTCATCGAGCGCGATGGCGTCAAAGTGTTTGTGGACCCCACCAGCATGATGTACCTGACCAATGCCACCATCGATTACGAAGACAGCATCATGGGCGGCGGGTTTAAAATTGATAATCCCAATGCAGTTTCCACCTGTGGCTGCGGCACTTCCTTCAAAACAAGCGGCAGCGCCGGCGCTGCGGCCGGTGGCTGCAGCAGCTGCGGCTAAGACTCCTCGCACACAACAGTCATCAAGGAACGGGGCACACTGTGTTGCCCCGTTTTTGTTACCCCGGTTCAGACACGTTGGAGGATCATCATGTCTGCGAAATATTTCACCGTTGCCGAGGCCAACGCCCTGCTGCCCAAAATCGAGCCGATCATGGCGCGCCTGCTAGAAAAACGGGCCAAGGCTGTACGCCAGTATCAGCAAATCGAACCGCTGCTTTCTGATTTGCACCTGGACATTGGCGGTCCGATCCCGACCCAAATGACCCAGGATTTTGTCGCGATCAATCAGATGATCGCCCAACTGCAAACTATGGGCTGTGTGGTTAAGGATATCAACATCGGGCTGCTCGATTTTCTTTGTGACCGCAACGGCCGTGATGTTTATCTCTGCTGGCGTTACGGTGAACCCGAAGTGTCTTTCTTCCACGATTTGCACACCGGGTTCAATGGTCGCCAGCCCGTGTAATTAGTCGGCCAACCCATTTTTTATTGCCTATATACGGCCGTTATGCGCTCTGCGTAACGGCCGTTTTTTTTGTTTATCCCCGCCTTCCCCCATCTGTCCCCGACCCATACCCCTTGTGAAAAATTGAACAACCAATCCCAACTCGGAAAGTGACAATCGTCACAAACAAGAAGTGACAATTATCATGATAGAACGTATCCCCTCAATGCTAGGATGTAAACTGTATTTATCCAGAAATTCTTTATTTGCTTGACACTCGCCTATCCACAAAGGGTTCCTTTTCCCTTCATTATCAAACAGCTATCGTCATCACGGGAGCCAAAATAGAACCAATAGAATCACATCACAGACAGCTGTGACGATTAGCCTGGCTTAGGGATAGCCAGCTTTTTCTGGCTTTTATTGAGTTTTCCGTTCTACCTAGGAGGTGACCCTTGTTGACTAATAGCCCGCCAGTCGATTCCACTCGACCCCTGGATTTTTTAGAAACGGTCAAACAGGCAACACCCGGAGATTCACGTCTCACCATGTGCATCCAGTGTGGCACCTGCGGTGGTTCATGCCCTTCCGGTCAGGATATGGACCACACCCCACGGCAATTGTTTGCCATGATTCGGGCCGACATGCGAGAAGAAGTGCTGCGCAGTAACACACCCTGGTATTGCGTCTCCTGCTACTTTTGCATGGTGCGCTGCCCACAAGAAGTCCACATCACCGACATCATGTACACCCTGAAAAGCATGGCCATTGCCGCGGATCTGTACGAGACCAATTCGGCCGCCGATTTATCCCAAAGCTTTGTAGGCTATGTGGAAAATTACGGCCGTAGCTTCGAATTCGGCCTGGCAACCCGGCAGTATTTACGCCACCAACCGCTCAGCCTCATGCGCCGCGCATCGATGGGGCTGGGCATGCTCAGCAAAGGCCGCATCGAACTAACGCCCAATCGCATTGAGGGCATAGGCCAGCTGCAGGCCATATTGGCCCGGGCCAAAGAACTGGAGGTGCCGACATGACCAAATATCTCTTTTACCCCGGCTGCTCCATGCAGCGCAGCGCTCGCCCTTACCTGGATTCCCTGCAAACCATCAGCCCGGACATCGATGCGACTTTTGAAGACGTTCAGGATTGGAACTGCTGCGGCGCGACCGAGTATGCAGCCGTGCATCGCGTTCCCTCTCACGCACTCATTGCCCGCAATCTGGCTCTAGCCGCCCAACAAATGAATGGCACCAGAACCCTGACGGCCGGCTGCAGTGCCTGTTACCTGAACCTGGCCAAAACGGAAAACTACCTACGCCAAAACGACGACCTGAATAGTGTGGTTAACGAGGCGTTAGCCGCCGGCAATTTGCATTACGAACCGGGCACATTGCAAGTGCGGCACCTGCTCGACGTTCTCGTTAATGACATCGGCCTGGAAGCGATCCGGGCGCAGGTAAAACGGCCGTTAACCAATCTGCGCATCGCCCCCTACTACGGCTGCATGGTCGTTCGCCCGGACCCCGACAACCGTTTCCGCAGCGAAGAATATCCGATGAGCATGGACCGACTGCTCAAAGTTCTGGGCGCTGAAGTGATCGACTTCCCGCTCAAAACCCACTGCTGCGGCGGCCACATGACCCAGATAAGCACCCCCGTCGCCTTTGAAATGATCCGCCGCCTGATTTACGGCGCCAGCCAATATCAGGCCGACATCATGGTGACGCTCTGCCCCATGTGCCAGCTCAATCTGGACGCCTACCAGGGCGAAGTGAACCAGCATTTTAAAACCAGCTATCACATGCCGGTGCTGTATTTCACCCAATTGATGGGCCTGGCTTTCGGCCATGAACCAGAGGAACTGGGCATCGGCAAAGAATTTGTCAGCGCCAGAGAAGCCCTGGCAAAAATTGGGGTAGAAGTAGCAGAGGAAACGGCCGTCAAACGGCCGTCGCACCGCGCCAAAGACGATCCCAGCCTGCCCATGCCCCAGATGCCGGAGGAGGTGAACCGATGAGCCAAGATCAGCCCCATAACAAAGAACGCGTCGGCGTTTACGTTTGCCACTGCGGCACAAACATCTCCGCCATGGTAGACGTCGAAGACGTCGCCGTCTGGGCCAAAGACAGCCTCAGCGACGACGGCGTGGTGGTGGCTCGCGATTACAAGTTCATGTGCTCCAGCCTGGGCCAGGAACTCATCGAACGGGACATCGAACGCGAAGGACTCACCCGCGTGGTGGTAGCCGCCTGCTCCCCCCACCTACACGAAACCACCTTCCGCGAAGCGTGCAATCGCGCCGGGTTGAACGGCTATTTGTGCGAAATGGTCTCCATTCGTGAGCAGGTTTCCTGGGTCCACACCGACAAAGTGGCCGCCACAGCCAAAGCCAAAGCCATGATCGCCGGCGGCGTGGAGCGGGTGATTGAAAATGAACCGCTGGAACCGCTGCGCGTGCCCATCCATCCGGCCACGTTGGTGGTCGGGGGTGGCATCGCCGGCATCCAGGCTGCCCTGGAAATCGCCGACTCCGGCAACAAAGTGTACCTGGTCGAGCGCGAACCATCCATTGGCGGCCACATGGCCCAATTCGACAAAACCTTCCCCACGATGGACTGTGCCGCCTGCATTCTGACGCCTAAAATGGTTTCCGCTGGCACGCATCCCAACATCGAACTCCTCACCTGGAGCGAAGTGGAACGCGTAGATGGTTTCGTCGGCAATTTTACGGTAACGATCAAGAAAAAGCCGCGCTACGTGATTGAAGACCTATGCACTGGCTGCGGCATTTGTTGGGAAAAATGCCCCAAGCACGTTATCGACGACGTATTCGAGGCGGGCTTAGGCTATCGCGCGGCCGTTTACACGCCGTTCGCCCAGGCCGTGCCCAAATATCCGGTCATCGACACAGAAAACTGCATCTACTTCCAGCGGGGCAAGTGCCGCGCCTGTGAAAAATTCTGCCCTACCGAAGCGATTGATTTCAGTCAAAAAGAAAAATACATCACGGTCACGGTGGGCAACATCATCCTGGCAACCGGGTACGACTTGTTTGATGCCCGACGCGTGATTCAGTATGGATACGGCCGTCTCGCCAACGTCTTCACCAGCATCGAATTTGAGCGCATGTGCAACGCCGCCGGCCCCACCAACGGCGAAATCGTCCTGCGTGACGGCGTCACCACTCCCAAAACCGTAGGCATCATCCACTGCGTGGGCAGCCGCGACCGCAACTACAACAATTACTGTTCCGTGATCTGCTGCATGTCTAGCCTGAAATTCGCCCATCTGGTCAAAGAGCGCACCGATGCCACCGTCTACAATTTCTACATCGACATGCGCACCGCCTATAAAGATTACGACGAGTTCTACCAGCGCGTTCTGGAAGAGGGCACACTCTTCGTACGCGGGCGGGTCGCCGAAGTAACCGACGCCGCACGCGGGCCGGGAGAGGAAGGCAAGATCATCATCCAGGCCGAAGATACCCTCATAGGCAAACAACGGCGCATCCCGGTCGACATGGTTATCCTGGCCTCCGGCCTGGAGCCGCGCAAAGACGCCAAAGAAGTGGCCCAAAAATTCGGGATTTCCTGCAGCGCCAATGGATGGTACATCGAGAAACATCCCAAACTGGACCCGGTAGCCACCATGACCGAAGGCATCTTCATCGCCGGGGCAGCGCAGGGGCCTAAAGACATCCCCAGCAGCGTGGCCCAGGGGGCCGCAGCGGCCGGGCGCGTGTTGAACCGCATCGGCCAGGGTGAAATTGAACTGGAGCCGGTACGGGCCACAGTGGATGCACAAAAATGCTCCGGGTGCCGCATCTGCAACGACCTGTGTCCATTTGGCGCGATCATTTTCCACGAAGACATGATGGTATCAGAGGTCAAACATGCCCTTTGCCAGGGCTGCGGCACTTGTGTGGCCGCCTGCCCGGCCGGGGCAATCAGCGGCACGGGCTTTAGCAACGAGCAAATTCTGGCGCAAATCGAAGGCATGTTGATGTTCGATCAACCGGCGCATCGGGTCGATTTGGCCGAGATGGCCATGGCCTAGGAGGTAAGCAGCGATGAGTGAAGCATTTGAACCTGTGATCATCGGCTTTACATGTAACTGGTGCAGCTATCGGGCTGCTGACCTGGCCGGTACGGCACGGGTGAAATACCCGCCCAACGTGCGCCTGATTCGTTTGATGTGCTCTGGCCGCCTGGACCCGACCTTCGTATTGAAGGCGCTGGCCCAAGGGGCAGATGGCGTGCTGATCACCGGCTGCCATCCAGGCGAGTGCCATTACATCGAGCAAAATTACAAAGCGCTGCGGCGTTATCTTTTGCTGCGGCGCACATTGACGCAGATGGGCATCGAACCGGGACGGGTCAAGCTGGTATGGGCCAGCGCCGCTGAAGGCGTGAAACTGGCCAAGGAGATTACAACGCTGGTTGAAGAAATCCGGGCGTTGGGACCGTTGAACTGGCCGGGGCGGGTGAAACTGGCAACGGGGGAAAACGGCACGGCCGTTTCCCAACACACACAATCCATCCCTGAGGAGGTGACAGCATGAGCGACAACGGCAGCGGCAAACCCAAATTTGCCATGTACTGGGCCGCCTCCTGCGGCGGCTGCGAAATCGCCGTCCTCAACATTGGCGAAAAGATTCTCGACGTAGACGCGGCATTCGACGTGGTGTTTTGGCCGGTGGCTATGGACGCCAAATACCACGACGTGGAAGCGATGCCGGACAAATCCATCACGCTGACCCTGTTCAACGGCAGCATCCGCAACAAAGAAAATGAACACCTGGCCAGGCTGCTGCGGCAAAAATCGGCCATTCTGGTCGCCTTTGGCTCCTGCGCCACTGAGGGCTGCATCCCTGGCATGGCCAACTTTAGCAGCACAGAGGAGATTTTTACGGCCGTTTACGACTCCATCTCCACCGACAACCCGGACGGTCTCCGGCCACAAAGTGAATGGATGACGCCCGAAGGCATCGCCCTGACCATCCCCGAGTTCTACCCCATGATTAAAACATTGGATCAGGTGGTAGACGTAGACTATTACATGCCCGGCTGCCCGCCAGAATCGCATCAGATCGCGGCCGTCGTGGATCTGGTGATCAAGGCGCTGGACGGCAAAGCCACTCTCCCGCCAAAAGGCAGCGTCATCGGCGCCGGCGGCTCCACAGTTTGCGATGACTGCCCCCGCCAGCGCAACGTCAAGAAGATCAACAAGTTTGTGCGCATCCACGAGGTGGCCAACGTCGATCCCGCCCTGTGTCTGTTGGAACAGGGCATTTTGTGCAACGGACCGGCCACGCGCAACGGCTGCGGCGCGCTCTGCCCCAGCGTAGGCGCGGCCTGTGTTGGATGCTATGGTCCGGCGGCAGACGTGGTGGATTATGGAGCGAGATTGATGACGGCCGTAGCCTCCGTCATCGACAGCCGGGATCCCGACGAAATCGAAGCCATTCTCGACGGCATTCCCGATCCGGCCGGCTCGTTCTACCGCTTTAACCTGGCCCACTCCCTACTGCGCGCCGGCAAACCGGCCGTTAGCGGCGACTAGAAAAGGAGAATGAACCATGCAGCGCATAACCATAGATCCCATCACCCGCCTGGAAGGACATGGCAAAATCGAGATTCTTCTGGACGATGTTGGCGAAGTCGCTAACACCTATTTCCAAATTCCCGAGCTGCGCGGCTTTGAACGCTTCTGCGTCGGCCGGCCGGTAGAAGAAATGCCCGTGCTGACCAACCGCATCTGCGGCGTCTGCCCGGAAGCCCACCACATGGCCGCCGCCAAAGCCGGCGACGCCGTCTACGGCGTCGAGCCAACCTCTACCGCCAAAAAACTGCGCGAACTGCTCTACATGGGCTTCTACTTCACCGACCACACCACCCATTTCTACGCTTTAGGCGGGCCAGATTTTGTGATGGGGCCAGATGCGCCCGTTGCCGAGCGCAACATCCTGGGCGTCATCCACAAAGTCGGGTTGGAAATTGGCGGCAAGGTCATCCAGGCGCGCAAATACGGCCACACTGTCGTCGAAATGCTGGGCGGGCGCAAAGTCCATCCCTGCACCTCCATTCCCGGCGGCGTCACCAAAGGCTTAACCGAAGAAGAACGGCAGCAGATCGAAGCCATGGGCCGATGGGGCGTCGAATTCGCCCAGTTTAGCTTGCAGTTGTTTAACGATCTGGTGCTGGGCAACCAGGGCTACGTTGACCTGATTTTGGGCGACGTCTATACCCACCGCACCCACTACATCGGGCTGGTGGACGAGCAAAATCGCGTCAATTTTTATGACGGCAAAGTCAGCGTCGTAGACCCGGACGGCAAGCGCCTGGGCAAATACGCGCCGGCCGAATATACCGATTGGATTGCGGAACACGTAGAACCCTGGACTTATCTCAAATTCCCCTACCTGAAGCAGGTAGGCTGGAAAGGGTTTGTGGATGGCAACGATTCGGGCGTGTACATGGCCACACCGCTCTCGCGCCTGAATGCCGCCGACGGCATGGCCACGCCATTGGCCCAGGCCGAATACGAAAAATTCTATACCACTCTGGGGGGTAAACCGGTTCACCAGCGTTTGGCCACGCATTGGGCGCGTTTGATCGAGCTGCTTTACGCGGCCGAACGCCTGGTGGAACTGGCTACCGACGAGGAAATCACCTCACCGCACCTGCACACAGTCCCAACCAAGACACCGACGGAGGGCGTGGGCATTGTGGAAGCGCCGCGCGGCACCCTGACACACCATTACTGGACCGACGAGCGGGGCATTTTAACTAAAGTGAACCTGATCGTGGGCACGACCAATAATTACGCACCGATCAGCATGTCGATTAAGAAGGCCGCGCAAAATCTGATTCATGGCGGCACCGTGATCTCTGAAGGGCTGCTGAACATGGTCGAGATGGCTTTCCGGGCTTACGATCCCTGTTTCGGCTGCGCGACCCATTCGCTGCCGGGGCAAATGCCGCTGGAAGTCACGATCCGCGATGCCGCGGGTGACGTGGTGGATGTGCTGAGCCAGTATTGCGGTAATTCGTGAGGTTGTTGGATGCTGGCCCAGGCTAAAACGCTGGTTGTGGGATTGGGAAACCCCATCCTGGGAGATGATGGCGTTGGTTGGCGGGTAGCTGAGGAGGTTGCCCGCCAGCTGGCTGACCCGGCGGTGGAGGTGGACAGGTTGGCGCTGGGCGGTTTGAGTTTGATGGAACGCCTGATTGGTTATGATCGGGTGATCATTGTGGACGCCATGCAAACGCCGGGCGGGATAGTGGGCGACGTTTATCAGCTCGATCTGCGTGATTTACCGGATCGATCGGCAGGGCATACCACGGCCGTTCACGACACCTCCTTGCAAACCGCTCTGCAACTGGGACGGCAAATGGGCGCATCCCTGCCCGAAGATGTGCAAATTGTGGGGATTGAAGCTGACAGGGTCTACGAGTTTTCGGAGGCGCTGACGCCGGCGGTGGCCACGGCCGTGCCCCAGGCCGCCCAATTGGTGCTCAATTTATTGCAGACACGTACGGAGGGATTTGATGATTTCGCCTGAATTACTACGACGTTACCCGTTCTTCTCATTTTTGACGGCAGAAGCCCTGCGCGAGATGGCCATGATCACCGACGATCTGGAAGCCGACGAAGGAACCATCTTGTTCGAGATGGGCACAAAAGCCGAAGCGCTCTACTTTTTGCTCGAAGGGAGTGTGGAGCTGCATTACATCGTCGTCGACGAGCATGAGCCGGACTTGCGCAAGGATTTTTTAGTGGGCACGATCAGCCCTGGGGAAATTTTTGGCATTTCGGCGGTAATTGAACCGTATACGTTAACGGCCACGGCCGTTATCGTGGAGCCAAGCCGCCTGCTGCAAATAACGGCCGTTCGCCTGCGCCAACTGCTGGACCGCGATCAGGACCTGGCTATGCGCTTCTTGCAAAAAGTGAACAAAGCCACAATGGAGCGTCTGCAAAAGACACGGGTGGAACTGGCGGCGGCCACCGGATAGCTGTAAAGAAGAGGAAGGAGGAAATAAAAACGGCCGTTTCAGGGAGGAAACGGCCGTTTTTGATCTCAAACTCAACGCCCGATTAGCTAACGTTTGTCCATCGGCACGTAATCGCGTGTACCCTCGCCCAAATAAATCTGACGCGGGCGGGCAATCTTCTGCTCATCGTCACGCAGCATTTCATCCCACTGCGCCAACCAGCCAACCGTGCGCGGAATGGCAAACAACACCGGGAACATCGAAATCGGGAAGCGCATCGCCTGGTAAATGATGCCTGAATAGAAATCGACATTCGGGTACAAATTCCGGCTGACAAAGAAGTCATCTTCCAGAGCAATCCGTTCCAGTTCCAGAGCGATGTCCAACAGCGGGTTCTTGCCGGTTACTTCAAATACCTCATCGGCAATCTTCTTGATGATCTTGGCGCGCGGATCATAATTCTTGTATACCCGATGCCCGAAGCCCATCAGCAGCCGTTCCCGCTTTTTCACGCCGTCAATGAATTCTGGCACATGCTTCACGTCGCCAATATCCAGCAGCATGCGCAGTACCGCCTCATTCGCGCCGCCGTGCAGCGGGCCATACAAAGCCGCCGCCGCTCCGGCCATCGCCGTGTAAGGGTCGGTGTGGCTGGAGCCGATGACGCGCATAGCCGCCGTGCCGCAATTTTGCTCATGGTCGGCATGCAAAATAAAGAGCACGTCCAAAGCCCGTTCCAGAACCGGATTTGGCTCATATTTCACCTGCGTCATTTTATCCAGCATGTTCAAGAAGTTACCGGTGTAGCTCAAATCGTTGTCCGGGTAGACGTAGGGCAGCCCACGCATGTGGCGATAAGAAAAAGCGGCCACCGTCGGCACTTTGGCGATCAGGCGCATCGTCTGAATAAGCCGGTTGTGCGGGTCTTCAATATTGCGCCCTTCGGGATAGAAGGTAGACATCGCCGACACAGTGGCAATAAACATGCCCATCGGGTGAGCGTCGTAACGAAAATGCTGCATCAGGCGCTTGATGTTTTCGTGCACAAAGGTGTGATGCAGAATCTCGTATTCCCACTCGGCGTACTGGTCCTTCGTGGGCAGTTCCCCGTTCAAAATCAGATAGGCTACCTCTAAATAATTGGAATGTTCAGCCAACTGCTCAATTGGATAGCCACGATAACGTAGAATCCCTTTTGCGCCGTCGATGTAGGTGATTGTGCTTTTGGTGGAAGCTGTGTTCTTAAATGCCGGATCATAGCTCATCATGCCAAAATCATCAGACTGTACTTTGATCTGGCGCAAATCCATCGCATTGATGGTATCGTTTGCCACCGGTATCTCATACGTCTTGCCGGTACGGTTATCGGTAATGGTCAAGCTGTCTTTTGTCATATTCTTTTGCCTCCAGTGATTGCTCCCAAGGTTGCTATGGGTCCAAATGGTCGATTCACTCTGCTTGCAGAGTGACATAAAAATGGGAAAGAGATGTGTTCCATTATATCTTTTTTTACGCGTTAGGCACTGGCAATTCATGTTATTTTTAACGATTTATCCGGATACGGCAGCACGGCCGTTTCCCGGTGATATAATGGCAGACTGCGGAATAATCAATTGGAGCGCATGATGAACATTGAAGAAATAGAAACGGCCGTTCACTCCCTCCTCCAGGCCATCGGCGAAGACCCGGCGCGAACCGGGCTGCGCCGCACACCGGCCCGCGTGGCGGATATGCTCGGCGAAATATTAGACGGCTACCAGGTAGACCCGGCCGAATTCGTGGCCGAAGCTGTCTCGGAAGTCGTATACGACCAAATGATCGTCGTGAAAAACATTGAGTTTTTCAGCGTTTGCGAACACCATCTGCTGCCCTTCTTTGGCCGCGCCCACGTCGCCTACGTGCCCGATGAAAAGATCATCGGCTTATCCAAAATCCCCCGCACCGTGGACATCTTCGCCCACCGCCTGCAAGTCCAGGAGCGCATGACCCAACAGATCGCCGACACGCTGTTTCAGATTTTGGCCCCGCAGGGGGTTGGGGTCATTGTTGAAGGCGCTCACCTGTGCGCCATGATGCGCGGGGTTAAAAAACAACAGGCGCGTCTGGTCACCAGCGCCATGCTCGGCTCTTTCAAAAGCAATCCGGCCACTCGGCAGGAATTTCTGGCTTTGCTAGAAACAAAAGGGAGTGGGTAATTAGTTCTTGCTCTGCGCCGCCAGGCCCAGAGCTTCTTCGCGGCTGTGGATTTCACCGGCGGCCTGCGCTTCCTGGATCAGACGCAGCAGCCGGCCAATCTCTGGTCCCGGCTGAATGTGCAGCAGGTGAATGAGATCGTGCCCGTTCACCAGCGACGCAGGCGCAACGGTGTCGGCATGGTGATCGAAGTAATGGGCCAGCAGGCGCGCCACCACGGCCACCAACTGCGCCCAGGCGGCGGCCGGTCCTGGTCCGCCATACGTTCCCAGGTGATCGGCCAGGCTGAGCAAGGCAATGTCCAGGCCGGCCGTCTGGGTGGCCTGGAAGTAGCGGTAAATCGCCCGTCTGGAGGGCTGGCCGCCGGCAGCGGCCAGGAGCATGGGCCGCATGTGCCCGGCAACGATGGTTTCTACGTGTTTGCCGGCCTGGTTACTGAAGGTTAACTGGCGCAAACGGCCGTTGGCTATCTCCGCCCCCACCACATCATGGCCCAAAAAGCGGATACGGCCGTCTTCGGCAACCGTTTGCGTCTCTTTTTTGCCCACGTCATGGAACAACGCGCCAAAGCGCAGCAGGACACGGCCGTCTAATCCGCCATCCACCGGCCGCGCCAGATGCGCCGCCAACTGCGCCGCGTAAGGCGCCAACGCCTGCTGGGCAGCCCGCAAGCTTTCATCGGGCGTGGGGAGCTGATCCACAACGGCCGTTTCCACCGCTGCCAGCCAGCCCAAAACCTGGATGGTATGAGCCAACACCGGCTCCCGATGCGGCGCAGATTGGGCCACGTCGGCCAGCGCGGCGATTTCCGGCAGCACTTCGGCCAACAGCCCCAGCGTGGCCAGCTCCGCCACCGCCCGGTCGGGCACGGCCGTGCTGAGCAGTTTTACCAATTCGTCGCGCACCCGCTCCACAGAAGCCGCCGGCAGCAATGGCGCAGCCTCCCTTACGGCCGTGCGCGTTGCCGCGGTCAAAGCAAAATCCAGCGCCAGCGACTGGCGAACGGCCCGCAGCGTGCGCACCGGATCACGTTCCAACGCCTGCGGCTGCACCAACCGCAGGCGGCGCGCCGCCAGGTCGGCCAGGCCGCCGTGCGGGTCGATGATGCTGGCCTGGGTAACGGCCGTGGCCGGCAGCGCCAGAGCGTTAATCGTAAAGTCTCGGTCTTGCAAATCGGCGGCCAGGTCCGGGCCGCGAAAACGGGAAAAATCCAGCGTGGTATTTTCTTCGCGCAGCACCACCCGGCCGGCGTCGCGCTCCTGGTCCAGCACGTAGGCCGGTTTGTTTATAAAATCGGCCACTTTAAAGGTCAGGCGTATGGCTTGCTCGGGGACTACAAAATCCAGGTCATGGCCGGGGCGGCCCATCAGGGCATCGCGCACGGCCCCACCGACCAGATAAACCGGGATGTCGAGTTCGGCGAGAAACGGCCGTATCGCCTCCAGCAGCGGTGGCAAAAGCAGCGGCTCGCCGCCCGGCTCCTCAACAAACCGCAGCGCCGACCGCTCCTTGGGCCGGTTGTGCTGCGCCAGGCGCTTCGCTGCCTCCGGCGTCTCACCGACGCCGGCTACCCGGCCCTGCACAATGGCCACCCAGCGGCCGGCGTAGGGAGAAAGGTCTGCGGGAATCGTAGGCTTCATGAAAACGGGCGGCGCGCCGGATCACGCTTGCAGGTGGGCAAAGACCTCGGGCTTCAACACGGCAATGTACGGCAGATTGCGATAGATTTCGTCAAAATCCAGACCATACCCCACCACAAATTCATCGGGGATGTTAAAGCCAATGTACTCGACATGCACGTCAATTTCTCGGCGCGACGGTTTGTTCAGCAGCGAGCAAATGCGCAGAGAGGCCGGCGAACGGGCCAGCAAATTGCGGCGCATGTAGTCCAGCGTGCGACCGCTGTCGATGATGTCCTCGACGATCAAGACGTGCCGCCCCACGATAGGCTCCTTCAGGTCCATGATAATTTGTACCGCGCCGCTGCTGCGCGTGCCCGACCCATAGCTGGAAATGCCCATGAAGTCGAGGGCGTGAGGGCGCTCGATGGCCCGGCTCAAATCGGAAAGAAACACGTAGCCGCCTTTGAGTACACAAATCAACAGCAAATCTTCGATGCCGGCGTAATCGGCCGTGATTTGCGCGGCCATTTCCTGGATGCGCATTTTCAGGGCTGTTTCGTCGATGAGGATGTGATCAATGTCAGCGTTGAGATCGCGGATGGGTTTATCGTTCATGGTTAATCGCTCCATTGCGCGGGGGTAAAACCTGGTGGCATTGGCGGCAGCGCGCCTCGTAAGCTTCTGCAGCGCCCACCAGGACGACCGGATCGTCGTAAGCGGCCGGATGGCCTTCTACCAGGCGCTGGGTGCGGCTGGCCTCTTCGCCGCAAACAACGCAAATGGCGTGCAGTTTGGTCACTTGCTCGGCGCGGGAGAGAAGGGCGGGGATGGGGCCAAAGGGTTCGCCGCGGAAGTCCATATCCAGGCCGGCGCAAATCACCCGCTTGCCCTGATGGGCCAGGGTTTCGCAAATGTCGACGACTTCTGGCTCGAAGAACTGGACTTCGTCGATAGCCACGACGGTTGTTTCCGGCATGAGTTGGCTGAGAATGTCTTGGGCGCAGTTGACGGGATGGGCTTCGAAGGCGTTGCCGACGTGGGAAGTGACTTTTTGGGCATGAAACCGGTCGTCGATGGCCGGTTTGAAGACCTGGACTTGCTGTTGAGCAATGACGGCGCGGCGCAGCAGGCGCAGCAGTTCTTCTGTTTTGCCGCTGAACATGCTGCCGCAAATGACTTCTATTTTTCCTCGTGTATGTTTTCCCATGGTTATCCGTGAAACTGAATGAAACAAAGAAGGGCAGATACGTTACCGCATCTGCCCTTGGATTGTACTTGCGTGCAACGGCCGTTACTTAGTCGATCAGGCCCTCGGCGCGCAGGAAACGCTTGATGTCGATCAGCGCTTTCTGACCAATGCCCGGCAGAGCCAGCAGAGCATCGTCGCCTTCTTGCAGCAGGGCCAGCACGTCGCCGACGGTGGTGACGTTGGCCTCTTCCAGGGCTTTTTCCGCCCGCGTGCCCAGCGCCATGGCGCTGACTTCCAGGTTGGTCGGCACGGATTTTTCTTCTTTGATCTCTTGTTCGGCCAGGATGGCTTCGCGGCGCTGCAAACGGCGCATGAAGCGATCAACCTGCCCTTCGGTGTCCAGCAGGCGCTGCGTGCCGGTGTAGAAGGGATGGGTGCCTGACCAGATTTCCACCCGGATTTCCGGGCGGGTGGAGCCAACCGTCATCACGACGTCACCATCAACGATGACTTTGGCATCGGGATACCATTGTGGATGGATGTCTTCTTTCATGATGACTAAGCCTCTTGTTCACTCACCGGATAAACACTGACGTATTTACGGCCGTGTTTCATCTCAAATGTCACCTGCCCCTCAACCAGGGAGTAGATGGTGTAATCTTTGCCCAGGCCGACGTAATTGCCGGGCCGGATTTTGGTGCCGCGCTGGCGAATGATGATGTTACCAGGGATAACGTGTTCGCCGCCAAATCGTTTGACGCCCAGGCGTTTTGAATTGCTGTCACGGCCGTTTCGTGTTGAACCGCCACCTTTCTTATGTGCCATGATACACTCTCCTTAACCGGCGATGATCTCATCAATGCGCAAACGGGTATAGCTTTGCCGATGCCCCGCCCGCCGACGATACCGATTCTTCGCCTTGTATTTCCACACAAAAATCTTCTTGCCACGATATTGTTCGACGACCGTTGCCTTGACCGAAACGCCTGCCAGTGTTGGCTGGCCAATCTTTACCCCATCGCCGTTGGCTAAGAGTAAAACATTTTCCAGCTCGATTTGGTCACCGACTTCGTAGGGGAGTTTTTCCACGGAAAAACTGTGACCCTCTTCGGCGCGGTATTGCCGGCCGCCACTTTCTACGATTGCGTACACAACATACCTCCAAAAAGAACCGGCATACAAGATGCCGGCTGCGTCTGATTATAAAATTGTATGGGCAGTGGACGGACGACCCATACAGACGAACGAAGATTATAGCCACGCCCACCGGGAATGTCAAAAAACAATTGACTTTACTCCTGGCGAATCGGGGACGCAATTTTCGGCTTGCCTCGCCTGAGGCTGCAGAGCATTTACCAGGAGCTGCGAACCCTAGAACCCTAAAATTGGGGCCACCCGTTGTTGAGCCGAGATGGCGTGAACAAACGATTCGCAGTTTGATCCAAGTGTCTCCGCCGCACTTGTGGGTCATTCTACGCCATCAAGATGTATCGCCACATGTACCCTGTCCCTATATCGAGGTACTGGCACGAGACCAGACCGATGCTAGCATCTGTCCAGTTTTATTGGTCGACCCACGACGGGCCACGACGGGATATCGGTTTCCGCTTTTGCCTACCATACTCCCTGCACCCACCCACAACCCTTCACCCACGAACCGAATCCCCCTGAGTGATGGGAGGTTTCTCATCCGATTTCTAAAGAAGTTAGACGCATTTTTTGTAGTGGTAATTTTTGTTCTGGCCGGATTTTTCTTCCTCAGAGCAGCCGCTGTACAGGCGGATATGTCATCGAACCAGGCCCAAGTCCAGTTATCTCAGGCGCCGGCGGCGCCGTTGAATCAAGCGCCGACGGCCGAACTTTATTCAACCCGACGTATTTCCGTCCCGTTTGGCTTTGATACGCCGCTGCCCGTTATTGACGCGGGCCGCAATGTGGTGGTGAGCGGACATGGGGGCTGTACAGACGGGGAGCAGGTCACGGTGGCCATCACGGTAACACAGACCAGCAGCAGCGCGGTGGCGACAGGGCAGCATGAGCAGCAGTGCAATGGCGGGTTGCAAACCTGGAGTTCGGTGGTCACGGCCGTTTCTACCAGTTCTTTTGGCGATGGCCCGGCTGAAACATGCGGCCTGGCAACAACGCGAGACAATGGCGCTGTAACGGATACGTTCGAGTGGTGTAAAGACGTGGATCTGGTGACACTGACCCCGGCAGCATTTCTGCCAATGGTCTTTCAACCCTGATTACCGGGGAAAACTGTGATGACGGTTGGCAGCAGGGAAAAGGCCGGGATCTCGACGGCCGTTTCCCCCGCCAGCCACATCCCGGTCGATGGCCCGCCATCCAAATTGAAGGCGATGTCCAGGTCCAGGTCGGCATCGACCAGCCAGGCGCTAAGTTCGTGCAGGGTCAGGCTGCCCCAGGGCGCAAAGATGAAGAGGATACGGCCGTCTCTGTCCTGGCCAATGGCCGTGCGCCGCGCCGTTAAGCCATCCTCCTCAGGAAAACCCAGCGCACCGCCAGGACGCACCAACATAGGAAAGGATTGCAGCGCGTAAAGTAGTGGTTGGTCGGCGGTATACAGCCGTTCGCCCAGCCAGCGCAGCGCCGGTCCGCGTTCGTCAATCGCCAACATCCCGCCAAAATCGCCATAACTGCTGCCGCTGGCCTGTCCGTCCACCACGATCAGGCCGGTGGCCACATTTTCCGGGGTGAAATAGCCGCCATTCACCACCAGCAGCGCGCCTGTTTCTGCCTGCCACTCGGGGATAGACAACGGCGCGCCGGGCCGATAGGCCACACGAAAAATGAACTGCGCCGGGTCCAGCCGCAGCAAAAACAGCCGTTCACGGACTGCGTCGCTCGCATCAAAAAGGTGGATCGTGCGCTGCTCCAGACCGGGCTGGACAACCTGCCAGCCGGTATCGGGGATGGGCGTGGGAGTGGGCGCTGTGGTCTGTGGCGGATTGGCGGCCGGTACGGCCGTTTCTGTCACAACAGCCGGGGGCATGATGGGGGTGGGCGGGGAAACGGCCGTGCCACACCCCATCAACCCGCCAACCACCAATCCAACCAGCCAGGCAAGCCTCCCTCTCAATCCCCCTCCTCCAGGGGCGACAAAGTGATCGCCGTGCGGTGAATCCGCGCGGCCAGCGGGTCCAGGGCCAGCGCATCCAATACCTCGTCAGGGCGGCCAGTCTGGCCAACCATCAACATCAAGCGCATAGACAACTGCGCCAGATCGCCGGCCGGTGGCAGCAGCGCCAGATCTAACACCAGCGGGCGCAAGTCATAAGCTTTGTCGCGCCGCTCACGCGGCAGCGCTTCGGCCGCCAGCAGAGCGGTGATGCCTGCTTGCAAAGCCTCCCGGTCCACCGGCTCCAGCAGCGTCACTTCGTAGGTGGAATCCAAAGTACGGGTTTGCAGCGCCGGTTCCTTCAGGCCAACCTCCTGCACGTCCCACACGTCGATTCCTGGGGCCATGCGGGCCATCATTTGCTGGCGGGCCGTTTCCGGATCCATGCTTTCTTTCAGCCAGATGTCTGCCAGTTCGCAGGCGCTGGTGTAACCCAACGGCAGAGCCGCCGCCAACTGCATGCGCGGCCGTTGGTTAAAGCCCTGGCTGTAAGACATCGGAATACGCGCCCGATTCAGCGACCGTTCCAGCGTGCGCGCTAAATCCAGGTGGCCGATAAACCGGGTCGGTCCTTCTTTTCTAAATGTGAGTCTGAGTCGTTGCACATAATTTGCTTGCATACCGCCCATTTTCCCTTAATATCTTGCCTGATACAAAACGATTGTCTATTTTGAAATCAGAGGGATTAGTTATGTCAATCATCGAAGCCATGCACCAACATCGTTCCATCCGCCGCTACCGGCCAGACCCGGTGCCCGACGACCTGCTGCACGATATTTTGGCCGCCGGCATCCGGGCATCGTCGTCGGGCAATATGCAGACGTATTCGATTATCGTGACGCGTGACGAGGCGCTGCGCAAGCAGCTGTATGAACCGCACATGGAGCAGAGCATGGTGCTGGATGCGCCGGTGCTGCTGACCTTTTGCGCTGATTTTCACCGGATGCGCCGCTGGCTGCGTGTCAGCCACGCGCCGGATAATTTTGATAATTTTATGAGCTTTATGATCGCGGCCATCGACGCCACGCTGGTTTCGCAGAACGTGGCCCTGGCCGCCGAAGCGCGCGGCCTGGGGATTTGCTACATGGGCAGCACCCTGGCTAACTGCGATGCAATCGGCCGTATCCTGAATCTGCCGCCCAACGTCGTGCCTGTCGTCGGTTTTTCGCTGGGTTATCCCGACGAAGATCCGGCCCCGCGCGATCGACTGCCGCTGGACGGCCTGGTTCACTATGAGACGTACCAGGATTACAGCGAGGAGCGCATTCGGGAGATTTACCATGACCGGGAAGCAAAGGGCTGGGCGCGTTACATGAGTTTTCCGCGCCTGCGCCGGTTGATTGAGGAATCTGGCGTGGAAAATCTGGCGCAGGTGTATACGGCCGTTAAATACACCCGTGAATCGCACCATGAGTATTCGCAGACAGTCCTGGATTATCTGGCGGCGCAAGATTTTATGCAGAACGGCCGTTAGCGCAACATAGACCGGCGCTGGCCGGACGGCAGGTGGGTGACCATGCTCAGGATGAACAATCAAACCGCATGCTATCGTCAGGGGTGCTGGCTGATCCTTCTGCTGGCGCTCTGGCTGGCCGCCTGCGAACGGCCTGATCCCCGCGTCACGGCCGTCGAGCAGAATCCGGCCCAACCCACGCTGGCAGGCGCGGCGGCTGTGCCCGCCGCCCAGGACGAGACGGCTGCCCGCCCAACCCCCATTATCCCGGAGATGATTTTGCCCACCCGCCCGGCTTACGTAGGCACGCCCACGCCCGACGCGCCCCACGACACGGCCGTTGCCGGCGGTCCCGTCGCCAGCCATTTTGTCGGCGCAGGAGAAACGCTGGGCTACATCGCCCAGATTTACGGCACGACCGTGGAGGAATTGCTGGCGCTCAACCAGTTCGACGCCGACGCCGTCCTGTTGGTGGGGCAAGAAGTGCGGGTTCCCAGCCAGATAGACGCCACCGCGCCCGGCTTCAAAATCATCCCGGACAGCGAATTGGTGTATGGCCCAGCGGCGCAGGATTTTGACGTGCGCGCCTTTGCCGAATTTTTTGACGGCTATTTGCTGACGGCCGGGGAGGAAGTGGAAGGGGTTTATCTGGACGGCCCGGCGATCGTGCAGTTGGTGGCCGACCGCTTTAGCGTGAATCCGCGCCTGCTACTGGCGCTGCTGGAACATCGCGCCGGGTGGGTCACGCGCACGGCCGTTACCGGGGCTAGCGCCTCCCCCTTCCTGCTGGGGTACGAAGACGCGGCCATTCCCGGCCTCTATCAGCAGCTTGGTCGGGCGGCCAATTTGCTCAACTGGGGCTATTACGGCCGTGCCGAAGGCGGCATCACCACCACCACGCTCGACGATGGCACGCGGCTGGCCTTCGCCGCCGAGATCAACGACGGCACGGCCGGCGTGCAAAACGTGCTGGGGTCATTCACCGGGGTCACCTACGACACCTGGCTGCAAGACGTGGGACCGGAGGGATTTTTCGCCACCTACAACCGCCTCTTTGGCGATCCGTTTGCTTTTACCGTGGACCCGCTGTGGCCGGTCGATCTGCGCCAGCCGCCGCTGCAGCTTCCCTGGGAAGCGGGCGAAACGTGGTACTTCACCGGCGGACCGCACGGCGGCTGGGCCTCCGGCTCCGCCTGGGCAGCTATTGATTTTGCCCCGCCAGCCGAGGAATTAGGCTGCATCGTCTCCGACGCGTGGGTTACGGCGATGGCCGACGGCCTGGTGGTGCGCAGCGACAAGGGCGCAGTAGTCGTAGACCTGGACGAAGATGGGTTTGCCGGCACGGGCTGGGCGATTTTGTATATGCACTTGGAAAGCCGGGATCGCATCGCCGCCGGCACGTTTGTGCAGACGGGAGATCGACTGGGCCACCCATCTTGCGAGGGCGGCTTTTCGAACGGCACACATGTGCATGTAGCCCGGTTGTATAACGGCCGTTGGGTCTCCGCCGACGGCTCCATCCCCCTGGAAATGGCCGGCTGGGTAACGCAAGGGTTGGGCCGGGAATATGACGGCCTGCTCAGCCGCGGCGGGGTAGACAAAGAGGCCTGCGCCTGCCGCGAAGACGGCAACGCCATTCCCGGCGAGTGAGCCGCCGGTTATTTTTGTCGGTAGAGCATGGGGCCTAACGGCCGTCCCCCCACCAGATGCATGTGCAGATGAA
>ERZ795053.2815-NODE-2815-length-20473-cov-7.188608_pt1 | contig 20473 bp, 15 predicted proteins | sample MGYA00375137_ERZ795053 | MGnify/ENA primary metagenome ERZ795053 (study PRJEB30182, sample SAMN05720284) | activated sludge metagenome | isolation source: Anaerobic digester | place: Hong Kong | collected 2014-12-17 ...
CGCCGTCCATCTGGGCGGCGCCGGTGATCATGTTCTTGACGTAGTCGGCGTGGCCCGGACAGTCGACGTGCGCGTAGTGTCGGTTCTCCGACTCGTATTCGACGTGCGACGTGGCGATCGTCAGAATCTTGGTCGGGTCGCGGCGGCCGTCCTTTTCCGAAGCCTTGGCGACTTCGTCGTAGGCCTTCATCTTGGCCATACCCTTCGCGGCCTGAACCGCCGTGATCGCCGCGGTCAGAGTCGTCTTGCCGTGGTCAACGTGACCAATGGTGCCGACGTTTACGTGCGGTTTCGTTCGTTCAAATTTTTCCTTGGCCATTCCAGCGATTCCTCCGCGAACCTGTGGTCGCTACGTCTTAGGGCGCCTTTTCGCGCACGAGTCGCACGGTATCGTCTGCAAACCGAAAACCGCCGACGCGCAACAATTCCCGTTTGAAGCGGCCGTCCGCCTCCAACCAATTACCAACTACCTGGACCGTATGATCGTCGGGCCTGTACGCCCGAACAACCTCGCAGGACAACCACTGCCCTGCAACCTGCATGCGGTCAGAATTCAACAATTTCACGCGCCGATTCAATCGACGGCGTCACTGTTGATTCAAAGCTGCTGACGGGACTTGAACCCGTGACCTCGTCCTTACCAAGGACGCGCTCTACCAACTGAGCTACAGCAGCGCGAATGTCGCCTGCGGGGTCATGGGTTCGCGATTTCCGGGGGAAATCGCACGCCCGACGGGCCGCGCGCAAGCCGCGCCCGTTTCGCAAAATAGACCCGCCAGTATATGCGTCCTCCACACGCCGTCAAACGGTGCGCAGAACGGAAAAATATACCGTTACGGACGTTATCCACAAGGGGCGGCGCCCTGTCGATTCCGCGAAATCTCCGCCGCCGGCCTTCGCCCCCACCGCCAGCATGCAGCCCCAACCTCCGTTTAATCCAGAACTTCCGGCGAGGCGCCCGCCCCGGGCCTCGACGGCGCCCGCAGGTCCACGACGAGCCAGCGATGGAGATTCGTGAAACCCAGGGATTCGATCACCGGATCCAGCTGGTCCCGCACTGACTCCGCTTCCAATGCGTCCATCGCGAAGACAGCGCAGCCCGCGGCCGACGCCGGCAGCCCCGCCACGTCCGTCACCACCCGCAAACGGCGATCCATGTACCACGCCAGATGGGGCGGCACGATGTTTCGAAACTCGTACCCCCCGCGGCGCTCCACGCGAAATGGGTTGTCGTAAACCGCCACAACGTCCGTCGGCGCCGTCATCCGACCGATGGCCGCCCAGTCCTCAAGCTTCATCCAGTGCACCTGGTGCGGGGCCTCGAACATCAGGTTACGGAAATGCGCTTCGATCAGGGCCGACGCCGGAATGAGCGCCGCCAGGGCCACGACGGACGCCGTCGCCCGCGCCCGCCACGCGATATCGACAAGCGTCGCGATCGCGATGGCGCCGAAGGTCGCGATCACGGGACCGAGGTAGAACATCCAGTATTCGTGTCGCTCGAACTGCCTCCAGAACACGACGAGCCATAACAAGCCTGTCAGCGCGACGATGTTCAGCCCCGACCGCGCCTTCGTCGCATCCAAATCCCCGGCGCCGGATGGCTGTCGTCGCCAGCGAATGATGGTCACGGCCCATCCGACGACGGCCAGCGCGATCAGCAGGCCGGAGATGTTGTCCACGACATAGCGCCAGACTTCCCCCGCCGAGCCGGCGCCCTTGATGTCTTCGTGCTCCGCCGCCCTTGAAATGAAGATATCAATCAGATCGCCCCATCGTCCGCCCAGCCCCGCGTAAACGATGAAACTCAGCATCGACGCAATGGCCAGGAGCCCGCCGATCGATATGACGAGACAGTCCGACCATGGCCCGCGTTTTCGAATCGCCCCAAGGGCCGCCCAGGCGCCCAGGAGACCGACGAAGATCACGACGGACCAATCGACCCACACGCCCAGCCAGACACTCGCGATGATGATCGCGTGTCCGAGCCATCGACGTCGACCTGTTTGATTCGTCAGCGTCCACCCGACGGCGGCGGCCATCATGCAGAACAGGCAGATCGCCTCGTGGTCCACCATGCGGCCGAAATACACGCTCATCGGCATGACGGCGTAGAACAGCCCCGCGATCGCCGCGAGGCGGCAGCCATAGGCCCGCATCAACAGCCACAGGAGCAGGCCGAACGTTCCCAGCGAGAAGACAATGGGAACCAGGCGCGCGACCCACTCTCCTTCACCGAAGACTCTGAATACCGCGGCGACGAGCCAGACGAGGGCCGGCGGGTGCGTGGCGTAGATGCTCGAGTCCTCGGGCCCCGGTATGGCCGCCCCCGCCGCCACGATGGGCATGCCATGATGAACGGTCCACGGATAACGCAGAAAGTTCCGGGCAAGCTGCGAGAAGAACGCGCCGTTCCAGTCGTGTATTCCCCGCCACGACTCATTGAGGTCCCGTGTCAGACCATAGCCGTATACGCCGACGAGCACACACGCCCAGATGGCGAAACGACCGGGCGACATCCGCAGATCCCATCGACGAGGGGGCGTCGCTTCCGACGCCCCATCCACGGCTTCGTCCTGACGCTCATCCGTGCTCAATCGACAGGCCTCAACTCTGGTTCGCGTTCACATGACTCAACAACGCAAACCATCATCGCGCCCCCGCCGCCCATTGCCAACCCCACCGCCCTCCACGACTCAGGACTCACGACTCTGTCACACATTCACCTTGAAGATCAGGCTCGACTGACTGATCTCCTGCGGCACGCGCCTGGGTTCAAACGCCTTTGGCGCCCGCTTCCGAGGCCAGGGGAGGAGCATCGGCGTCGTCGCGCGATACAGGCGATAGGGTTCGCCGAGGTAATCGGACAGGTCGCGTTCCTCCATCATGACGCCGAAGAACACGTAACCCGTCGTCATCATCGCGAAGAGCAGGTGCGAATACGTCATGTCCGGCGTGGCCCAGAACGCGATGAGAAAGCCCAGCATCAGCGGATTCCGCACGATCCGATAGAGCCACGGCGTCACGAACTGGCCGCGATCGCTGGTTTCGCCGCGAAGGTGGGACCAGACCTGTCGGAGACCGAACAGGCTGAAGTGATCGATGCAGAATGTCGCATAAAGGACGAGCAGCCAGCCCGACAGCGACACGCCGTAAATGGCCGTTCGGGCGATCTCATTGTCGATGCGCCAGACGTCGCCGACGATCGGCCGCCAATAGCGAAATGTCAGAATCAGGCAGACACACGTGGCCAGAACGAAGGTACTCCGTTCCGCCGCCCTGGGGATCACGCTCGTCCACCAGCGCTTGAACGCGGGTCGCGCCATGATCGTGTGCTGAATGGCAAAGAGGCTCAGCAGGGCGACATTGATGATCAGGGCCGCGAAGCCATGCCCCTGAATTCCCGTGTCGATCGACTTCGGCACGCCGACATTCGCCACGAAACCCATCGCGTACACAAACGTCCCGAGGAACAGAACGTACACCCCTGCGCCGTAAGCAAAAACGCCCATCGCTCAACCTCCCGGTCATCACGCCGCCTCCGGAACCACCCATCGGGGTTCCGCCGGGATGTTTGTGCGACAGCCATGCCGGCTCATACACGCGGATTCCGGAGGAAAACAGGATTGGGCGCGGGCGGGAGAAGTGTCAGAAATCGGCGATCCTGCGGCCACCCATCCACACGCGAACGCACTCGCTGACGAGGTCCGTCAGCGCCTCCTTGACGGCGCTCTTCTCGAGATTGAACCGAATCGCCAGCTGAAGATCCCCCGCCATGCTGGACAGGGCCGGGTATCCGTGCGACGCGGCGTTGACGCGCAATTCGCCGCTGATGTGGTCGAGGTTCGCATACTCTTTGTTCGCCGAGGCGCTGTACGTCTCCTCAAACAGACGGATCAACCCGGGAATACTCCCGATGAAGTTCCCAACACGCCGCGACATCGACGGCTCATCCCTGAATTCGCTCTGTACAGGTGTCGCGCCGATCGAAACGAAGAGCGCTTCGATCGTCTTGCGAAGGATCGGCTTCGTCACAATCGTGTCGGCCCCTGCGAGAAGACAGCGCTCCTTGACGGACGGCTCCGTCAACGCCGTCATCGCGGCAATGAACCCGTCGTACCCCCGACTCCTCAGCGAACAGATGGCGTCGAAGCCATCCATCTTCGGCATGTCCAGATCCATCAGCGTCAGATCAAGACGTTCGGACGAAATCAGCTCGATCGCCTCAAGACCGTCCCGGGCCTCAACGACATCCGCGCTCAGCGCCGTAACGTAATGCCGTGCGAGGCGGCGCATATCCACGTCGTCGTCGACGACCAGGACTCGAATCCGATCAACGGCCTCAACATAGCGGGAGATCTCGATCGCCCGATCGAATTCGATTCCGATTTCGTGCTGCCCCAGACCGACGTAGCCGCAGCGTCGCACGACCCCCGGCACGAGTTCGCGATCGCCCGTCACCTGAAGCAACTCGACGAAGCACTTGGTGCCCGTGTAGATGAACCCCGCGTGCAGGCAGCAGATCCCCTTCTCGCTCACGTTGCGAAATGAAACTCTGTAACTTCGTCCGCCGATTCTCGCATGATCGGCCAGCTTCAGGACGCATCGATGATGATGGTACTTGAATCGCGGATTTCGACGGACGTCCGTGTCCGTCTTGAGCTCAGACGCATCAAGCTCGTTCAACAGGGACTCGATGTGGGCGTCATTCGTACACCCGGCATCCACGAATTCGCTGTCCACCGCCATGCGTTTTGCCCGTCGCCGCGAGTGGGCGCCCCATTCGCCTGGTTGGTGATCGGAAGGCGGACCGGACGTCGGACCGCGCAGGACAGGAATGGCCGATCACCCTCAGGCCTTCATCGGTCCAGCCCGTCGAAGTGTTTACCCGTGCGGGAATGCGCAACACGGACGGCGGCGGATCCCGAAAGCCGGTTACAGGTTCTTCGCGAACAGCATCGACGGAATTCGCAGGAAGCCGGGTAGTTCCCGCAGGGTTCCGCCCGGGCGGAGCTGGATCAACGCGCTTAAGCGGATCGAGCGCGATTCGAACGACGTCCCTCATAGTCGATCATCTCCAACCTGAGGGCCGCGATCTTCTCGTCCTTGTAGAGCCACTTCGGATACCGCCGCGCAGGAGGTCCGATCTTCACGGCGTTCGCGAGAATGAAGGCGTCCCAGTAGGGTTCATTCAGACCGAAGCCGCGGCGATAGTCCGACACGAGTCGGCGAAACAGCCAGCGTTTCCACCATCGCCAGTACACGGGCGGATCCGGCACGATCGTCGTCAGCGTGTCGACACGCCAGCCCGTCCCGGACAACAGCGACTCCAGCTCCGGGGGCGTATAGAGCCGCCAGTGCCCTTCCGCCGCCGGATGATGCAGGCGCATCGGCATCGGCTCGCCACGCAGGACACTGTGCGTCATCTGGAAGCTGATCGCGTTGTCCGTGACAACGCTGACGACGCCGCCGCGCGCCGTCACGCGATTGATCTCGTAAAGACCGAACTCGGGATCGTGGCGCAGATGCTCGAAGCAGCCCCAGAAGACCACGAGTCCGAATGTGTCGTCGTCAAAGGGCAGGGCGCCGCTCTCGAGGTCATGTTCGATCAGATCGAATGAGAATTCGCCGTCGCCATTCGGATGGGTTCTGGTCAGCCGCTGCGTCACACCGCGCCGGCTCGTCGGTGCGCAGATGCACGTGATGTCGGTCCATCCCAGCCGGCCGGCCAGGTACGGGACCTCGATCCCCCACGACCCGACAACGAGGCATCGGCGATTCTCCGCCGCCGCCGGCAACGACACGAAGGAATCGTGCAGCCGCCGGGCGTGACAAAGAAGGTACTGCGGCTCACCCCGCGCCGACATTGGCGCATCCACATGCTCCGCCGCAACGAGCCAATTCAGCGTCTCGCGCACTTCTTTCGAATATTCCGTCGGCGGCTTCAACGCCATTGGGGAGCTTCCTCAGTGTTCAGTCGTCAGACGAGGACGTTCTCGATTTCATTGATTGATTTGAGTTTTCAGTTTTCGGCTTTCGGCTTTGGTCTGTCGCCCTATTCATTGATCGACGCCCGCGAGGCTTCACCGACACTCGCGCAGTTTCTGCGCAAAAAAAGACCGGCTTCGCTACGGAAGCCGGCCCGCGGTCAAACAAGCGGTCTCTAAACTCTGGAGCGGCACGCTCCGCCTACATCCCCAGGAAACTGATACCACCGGACAGGCTCTTGAGCTCAATCGCCCCGCCGCCGCCGTTGAGGGTTCCTTCGAGAAAACCGGCCGACGTCGAGATGTCGGTCACGGCGAAGCCATTCAGATTTGCCGAGACGGTTCCGTTCTCCGACAGAAGCATCACCCGGGCCGCCGTCGTCTTGGGCACCATCAATCGAATCTCGCCGGTCGTCGTGGAGGCCGAGATCCGGCCGTCCAGGCCCGGATCGAGTCGCAGATCGACGTCGGCTTCCGTCGTATCCGCCGAGACGTCGCCCGTCACATCCGTGATGGCGATCGTCCGCTGCGTCGTCTTCGTGGTCACGTCGCCGATGACGTTCGACACTTCGACGGCGCCGTTCTGCGTGCGAATCTCGACATTGCCTGTCAGGTCAACAACTTCGACAGGTCCATTGCCGACAAACACCTCCAGGTTCGCGCCGGTGGGGACCACCAGACGAACGTCGAATAGCACGTCCTCGTCGGAAAGCTCCGGCGCGATGGTTGCTTCGACATCCAGTCGTTCGTCGTCGACGAAGGCTCGTTCGGCGGTGACACGGGTTTGGTTGAGGAGGTCTGTGAGCTGCTCAACGTTGAGGCCCTCCCGCGTGATGATCTCGGCAACGCGCAACGTTGCGCTCGCCTGTCCGTCCGACTGCGTCACGCTTACGCGACCGACGGGGAGTTCGAGTCGAATTGATCGAACATCAGAGAAATCGACTATTTTCGTGGACCGCTCGATGTTCGGGCTCTGTGGATCGATACCATCCGGCGCCGAAAGATCCGCCCCGCTCGGCAGAGACGCGGGCACTGCGACATCGCAGGCGATGCCGGACGACAACAACAGGATTACCCATACAACCGAAAAGAATGCTGCGCGTGGCACGTGAAGGCCTCCGTCCAAATTAGGTGCGCGGCGAACGGCGCGCGAAAAATGGAACGCGCCGTGATTTGCTTATCGGTCAGCCGGGCGGTTCAATAAACAGCGCATAGTTGGCAAGGTCCCATAAGCGACGTCGCTGATCGGCGGTCGCCCGAGTGACCCGCCGCAGCGGCCGAATCGCGGGGCTGACGTCAAAACGCGAGACCCGAGTTCGGCCAAAAATGCCGTTTCCGTGCGTCGAGGACAAACACCGTGACGACCCCCTTCGACCCGTTTCAGCCATCCGGCCCTCTGCCCCCACCCCGGCCGGCGGCCCCGCCGCCGCCGCCTCCGCCACCCCCTCGCGGAACGGGAACACGCCTCGCCCTGCTGATCGGACTGCTCTTCGGTCTCTCCGGCGGCTACGCGCTGTTGGCGACATTGCGCGGCGGCAACTGGCTGAGCGGAAGCAGCCAGCCGCGCCCCATTACACCGCGCGCCGATCTCGCCGATTTCGAAAAGACGACGATCAACCTCTTCGAGCAGTCGGCGCCAAGCGTCGTCTACATCACGCGGCTCAACGCACCGCGAGAACGCCATACCCTCGACGGTCGCTCCTACTATGAAAAGCTGCAGACGGGGACGGGCTCCGGCTTCATCTGGGACAACGCCGGCCACATCGTGACGAACTTCCACGTCGTCAACGGCGCCGAACAGGTGCAGGTAACGCTGTACGATCAGACGGTCTGGCCGGCATCGTTCATCGGCGCCGCCCCCGACAAGGATGTCGCCGTCATCAGGATTGACGCCGAGCCCTTCCGGCTCAAACCCATCCCCATCGGCACGGCGAGCGATCTGCTCGTCGGACAGTCCGTCTTCGCCATCGGCAACCCGTTCGGTCTCGACCAGACACTCACGACAGGCATCGTCAGCGCGCTGGGGCGCACGATTACGTCGATCACGGGGCGCACGATCGAGGATGTGATCCAGACAGACGCCGCGATCAATCCCGGCAACTCCGGCGGTCCGCTCCTGGACAGCGCCGGCCGACTGATCGGCGTGAATACGATGATCGTCAGTGAATCGGGTTCGAGCGCCGGGATCGGGTTCGCCGTCCCCGTCGATATCGTGAACCTCGTTGTGCCACAGTTGATCGAGCACGGAAAGGTCGTACGGCCCCAACTTGGCATCGTCGCCCTGAACGAAGTGTCGACGCGGCGCGCGGGCGTTGAAGGTGTCGTGATCCGCAGCGTGCAACCCGGCGGCGGGGCCGATGAGGCGGGACTGCGCGGATTCAGTCGCGACGGTTCCGGGGCCATGATCCACGGCGACATCATCACGAAGATCGACGATCGCAAAGTCGCCAACCTCGACCAGTTGCTCGGCGCGCTGGAGAAGCATGAAGTCGGCGATGTCGTCAAAGTCACATTCCTGCGCGACGGCAAGGAAGAGACGACCCCCGTTCGCCTGCAACGACCCGAGGCGTTCGAACAGTAACGACACTCACCGAACTGCGCCCGCCAGGAAGCGGGCCAGCAGCGCCGGCAAGACCAGCGGCGCGACCACACATCGCGCCACGCCGAACTCGCTGTTTCCACAACCCACGCCGCGTTTTCGAAAGCCTGCAGGCGAACTCGCCGCGATGAACGCAACACACGCGCCATACGCGCCACGATGGCTCAAGCCTGGCGTCACGCTGCGCAATCCACCCACGCGATATGACCGATGACGCTGGCCTGCTCCGTCGCCGTCGCAGTTCGGTCCCGACCGCCTCGACAAGACGGTTCATGCCAGGCCAGACCGAACTGCGCCCGCCAGGAAGCAGGCCAGCGGCATTAGCAGGACGCGCGGCGCGACCACGCATAGCGCCACGCCAGACACTCAATATCCAACAGCCCTGCCGCCTTGCCGATGGCGCCCAGCATTGCCGAGTCGATCGCCTCATGCGCGCCATACGCGCCACGATGGCTCAAGCCTGGCGTCTCTCTGCGCTATATACCCAACTCGCTATGGACAGAGACGCTGGCCTGCTCCGTGGCCGTCGCAGTTCGGTCCCGACCGCCTCGACAAGACGGTTCATGCCAGGCCAGACCGAACTGCGCCCGCCAGGAAGCAGGCCAGCGGCATTAGCAGGACGCGCGGCGCGACCACGCATAGCGCCACGCCAGACACTCAATATCCAACAGCCCTGCCGCCTTGCCGATGGCGCCCAGCATTGCCGAGTCGATCGCCTCATGCGCGCCATACGCGCCACGATGGCTCAAGCCTGGCGTCTCTCTGCGCTATATACCCAACTCGCTATGGACAGAGACGCCGGCCTGCTCCGTGGCCGTCGCAGTTCGGTCCCGACCGCCGAATGGATGAATCCCGCCGCCCGGGCTGCTACAATCGCCGCATTCCGACTGCCGGTCGGATCCCTGTACATCCACGAGACAGCTCGGAGGGAACATTGAAGCCCGCATCTTTCATACGTGTGATGGTTGTCGCATCTGCGTTATGGGCAACCACGTACGCACACGCCCAGGACAAACCCGTCGCCTTCATCGGCGCCACGATCATTCCCATCGACGGCGAGCCCATTACCAACGCCACGCTGCTCGTTCACAACGGAAAGATTCAGGCCGTTGGTGATCACGTCGCCGTGCCGGCCGGCGCCGAACAGATCGACGCGCGCGGCCGATTCATCATGCCGGGGCTGGTCGATACCCACAGCCATCTCGGCGGCGGCTGGGGCGGCGACTCGTCGGGCCCCATCCAGCCGGCGTGCCGCATCTACGACTCGATCAACGTGCTCGACGCGGGCCTGCAGAAGGCGCAGGCCGGCGGTCTGACGACGCTCAACGTCATGCCGGGCTCGGGCCATCTTCTCAGCGGCCAGACGATCTACATCAAGCTCAACGACGGCCGCACGATCGACGATCTCGCCATTCGCACGGAGGACGGACGAATCGCCGGCGGCATGAAGATGGCGAACGGCACGAACTCGCAGCGCGAAGCGCCTTTTCCCGGCACGCGCGCGAAGTCGGCGGCCCTCGTTCGTCAGCGATTCATCGACGCCCTGGCGTATCGCGAGAAACTGATGAAGGCCGAATCGGACGACGACAAGGATCCGCCCGATCGCGACCTGGCGCTGGAGGCGCTCTGCGAGGTGCTCGACGGCAAACGCGTGGTTCACTTTCATACCCATCGCGCCGACGACATTCTCACGGCGATACGCCTGTCACAGGAGTTCGGATTCAAAGTCGTGCTGCATCACGTCAGCGAGGCGTGGAAGGTCCCGGATGAAATCCGAAAGGCGGGCGTCGCCTGCTCCGTCATCGTGATCGACAGCCCGGGCGGCAAGCTGGAGGCGAAGGATCTGCTGATGACGACGGGCGCCGTTCTCGAGAAGGCCGGCGTGCCCGTGGCGTTTCATACGGACGATCCCATTACGGATTCGCGCCTGTTCCTGCGATCGGCGGCGCTCGCCGTCCGTGCGGGCATGTCGCGCGAGAAGGCGCTGGCGGCCCTGACGATCGAAGGCGCGAAGATGCTGGAACTCGACCAGCGCATCGGGACGCTGACACCGGGCAAGGACGCCGACTTCATCGTGCTCGATGGGGATCCACTCAGTGTCTATACCCATGTGCGGCGGACGTATGTCGAAGGCAAACTCGTCTTCGATCGCGACAACCCGCAGGACGACCTTTACGCCGTCGGCGGCTACGGCGCCGGCGAAGGGCACATCCCCTACGGCTGCTGCCTCAACCATGGAGAACACAGCCGATGACGAAGCGAATCACGATATCGCACTTTGTAAGGACGTCGATCGCGGCGCTGACGATCTCCGCCGCTGTTGCCAACGCCGCGGATGCGATCGCCGTTCGCGGCGAGACGATCTACACGATGGCGGGCGAACCGATCAGGGACGGGATCATCATCATCCGCGATGGCAAAATCGATCGTGTCGGCAAGGCGGCCGATGTCCGCATCGCGGGCGACATTCGCATGCTGCGCGCCAAGGTCGTCACGCCGGGGCTCATCGACGCCCACGCCACGATCGGTCTGACGGGCTACCTCAACCAGACGCAGGACCAGGACATCCTTGAACGATCCGAGGCGATCCAGCCGGAACTGCGCGCCTTTGACGCGTACAACCCGCGCGAACGGCTTGTTGAGTGGGCCCGCTCCTTCGGTGTCACGACCGTTCACACGGGTCATGCGCCGGGCGAAGTCATCAGCGGCCAGACGATGATCGTGAAACTGGCCGGAACGACTGTCGAAGCGGACGCGATGCGCAACGAAGCCATGATCGCCTGTACCCTCGGCGACTGGGCCACGCACGGCGACAGGAAGACGCCCGGCACGCGATCGAAAGCCGTCGCCATTCTGCGGAGCGAACTGATCAAGGCGCAGGCTTACGCGCAAAAGGTGAAAGACGCCAAAGAAGCTTCGGACAAGAAGAGCGACTCAGAGGCGCCAAAGGATGGGGAAGCCGAAAAAGACAGGACGCCGAAGGCGCCGGACCGGGATCTGCGGCTCGAAGCGCTTGCCCGCGTGATCAACAGGGAGATTCCGCTGCTGGTCACAGCGCATCGAGCGAACGACATCGCCGTCGCCCTGCGACTCGCGAAGGAGTTCGACATCGATATCGTGCTGGACGGCGCCGCCGAGGCGCACATGCTGATCGACGAGATCAGGGCGGCGGGCGTCCTCGTGATTCTCCATCCAACGATGGTGCGCAGCCATCGCGGCGCGTGCGAGAACGCGAGCTTCGAAACGGCGGCGAAACTCGTTCACGCGGGCATTCCCGTGGCGATGCAGAGCGGTTACGAGGACTACGTGCCCAAGACGCGCATCGTGCTCTTCGAAACGGCCATCGCCGCGGCGAACGGTCTGTCGTTTCAGGAAGCGCTCGCAACGTGCACGATCGACGCCGCGAAGATTCTCAGGATCTCCGATCGCGTCGGCTCGATCGAAGCCGGAAAGGACGCCGACATCGCGCTGTACGATGGCGATCCGTTCGAATACACGTCGCACTGCGTCGGCGTGCTCATCAACGGACAAGTCGTCAGCGAAGTCGCGCAGTAAGACGCAACCGAACTGCGCCCGCAAGGAAGCTACGACGGTTCCGAACTGCGCCATCAAGAAAGCAGGCCTGTTGCGACGGCGCGACGCGCGACGCAATGTCACCTAGCGCCACGCCAGACACGCCGCACCGAACCACGCGCGCCATACCGAATCACGCGCGCCATACCGAGCCACGCGCGTCAGCAAGTGGCCTGGCGACTTCAGGCCCTGGCGCGATCCAAGTACAACGCGCCACGCTGAAACACGCCATCGAGCTCAGCGAGTTGGTCGAATGATGCGAACGTCGCCCAGCTACGCTCGACCGACTCCCTCACGGTCGCGGCTCGGTGGGCCACACGCGCCTTTCGGAAACACGCATGCCGTTCCGAGCCATACGCGCCATACCGAACCACGCGCGTCAGCAAGTGGCCTGGCGACTTCAATCCCCGGCGCAATCCCATTGCAACGCGCAACGCTGAAACGCGCCATCGAGCTCCGCGAGTTGGTCGAGCGATGCGAGCGTCGCCCAGCTACGCTCGACCGACTCCCTCACGGTCGCGGCTCAGTGCGCCACACGCGATTTCCAGCAGCGCGCCTCATTCCACGAGGCGCGAGCCCCCCTATGCCAGGTCAACCCCCTGGCCTTCGCGAACATATTCACAGGCCAGCGCAACCGATCGCTCATCCCACAGATAACGCGTACTCCCATGGCGCGTCCACGCGATTTGCCCCGCAGCAAGAGCGCCGGCTTCACGCATTCGCCGTGTCGCGTAAGTCTTGAGGTCATTCATTATTCGCTCTGGCGCCGAAGGCGAATTCACGACGACATGCACATGATTCGTCCGGACATTCAGTTCGAACAAGTCCCAATTGCGAAATCTGCAGACTTCCCGAATCGTTCGATCGACGATACCCCTCTGCGCCGCGTCGAGAACAAACGCCGCGCAACGCTGCGTCCTGAGCCGTTCCCGTTCCCAATCGGGATCACCAGAGATAACGGGCGTCCCGGGAACATTTCGTGTTCTGACGACAGAGCCACGACTCGTCCCATGCAGCCAGGTTCCATAGGTGTGAAACGTAATCAGATACGCATGGGGCTGCTTCCGAAGGACATCGAACTTCAGGTCTCGGCGATCCATGATTGAACTCCCTGGTTTGCCCAGGTTTCAATCAGAGGCCTGCGACGCCTGGCTCGCAAGAGTTCGTGTGAGACGGCGTGTCATCAAGCTGACACGCCTTGGATCGAATTGAGCCCTGTTCCGAGCCACGCGCGTCAGCAAGTGGCCTGGCGACTTCAGGCCCCGGCGCAATCCCATTGCAACGCGCAACGCCAAGACACGCCCTCGCGATTCACGAGTTGATCGAAATACGCGCGCGTATCCCGGCTACGCCCGACCGACTCCCTCACGGTCGCGGCTCGGTGGGCCACGCGCGCCTCTCCGAAACACACATGCTGTTCCGAGCCACGCGTGTCATACCGAGCCACACGCGCCATACCGAGCCACACGCGTCATACCGAGCCACGCGCGTCAGCAAGTGGCCTGGCGACTTCAGGCCCTGGCGCAATCCCATTGCAACGCGCAACGCCAAGACACGCCCTCGCGATTCACGATTTGATCGAAATACGCGAGCGTATCCCGGCTACGCCCGACCGACTCCCTCACGGTCGCGGCTCGGTGGGCCACACGCCGACTCACGACTCACAACTCACGACTCACAACTCACGACTCACAACTCACGACTCACGACTCGAAACTCGCAACTATGAACTCGCTACTTCCGCTCCACCACATTCCCCATGCAGCGGACGGCCCCGACGAGATGGCTGATCGTGGAGACGTTGACCTCGCGGACCCGCATGCCGAGCGACTCGTAGACCTTTCGCGCAGCGGCGTCCAGTGCAGGAATGTCATACGTCGGCATGATGACGACGCGCTCGCCGTCGCGCGTCTCCTGGAGGCAGTTGTTGTACGTGACGATGAAGTCGCCGCCGCGGCTGTCGGCGTAGGGGATGCGAATCACTTCGACGCCGTCGGCCGTCAGTTTCGCGGCGATGTCATCCAGCAGCTTGATCCGCGCCGGTGTGAAATCGGGACCGACGGGCGGCGGCATGTTCGGCGTGATGTAGAGCCGCTCGTAGAGCGCCTGCTTGGAGGCCTCGTCGGCTGAGGCGATGATTCGACGCGCCAGCGCCGGGCTGCCGAGCAGGACCTTGTTATCGTCGATCGCCGTCAGGTACATATCCACGTGATCGCTCGGCGCCGCCCCCGCCTCGTCGCCCACAAGAATCAGCCTGCCGCGAAAGAGATCCGCCAACAGCTCGCGCACGCGCGTCGCGTCGCCCTCCGCCGCGTTGTCGCGCAGAACGTTGGCGCCGATGTACACGTTCGTCGCCGATGCGACGACGTTGCCGCCTTCCAGGACGAGCTGCGAATCGACGCGATGGCACGTCGGCACGATCTCATTGAATCGATCGGGGATCCTGCGTTCGTTGTCGCGGCGCGACGCGTCGAACGTCGCCGGTGGCTCGGGCGTGATCCACGAGTTGAGCGTGTCCGTTGCGGCGGCGCGCGTTGCGATGTAGCGATCCCGCGCCCAGAGCAGCAAGGGACCCTCGACCGGCAGCATGCGAATGTTCCTGCGATCCGTGAACTTCCACTGACGCAGCCGCCCCGTCAGCTCTTCAACCGCCTTGTCGGAATCGCAGACAAATGTGAACGTCGCGTCCGGCAGCGCCTTCAGCATATCGTGCGTGGCGCGCCAGGACTGACCCACCAGCGATTCGGGCTGATGAACGACGATCTGCGTGATCGTTCCCTCGTATTCACAGAGTGGCGCGAAACGCCCCGTCGCGGATGAAGCGCCGCTCCCCGACTGCGTCGAGCCACTGTTGTTGCTGGATGAACCGGAGTCGCAGGAAGCGCAGAGAAGCGCCGCGAAGAGAATCAACATCGTCGGATGGTTGGCTCGTCGCTTCATCAATCGGCGCCACAAGAGAGTCTATCGGCAATCGACGCGCGATTTCGCGCTGAACGATTCTAGGCGACGATGGCGTCGGGGCGAAACGAATTTCGCGACACCGCATGGCTACCAGTCAAGCGGGGCGCGCCAGGCGCTGCGCAGTTCCTCCAGTGGAACGTCCTCGTACTCAGAGGGGCCTTGAGCGTCGACACCCAAAAAGCGAAGGCCATTTTCCGCGGCGTTGCGAAACATCCCCGGCATGACATAGGCGAACCCACCCTGAATTGCCGCCAACCCGTCGTACAACCGCTGCAGCCGGTCGGGTCCGGTCTCCGCAGCCGGAGTGCGACACGCCAACAGGTATTCGAAGCTCGGGGACGCGCCCGCTGAATCGTCTGGATAGAGATCACTTATTCGAACCGGCGCCGCGCCGCCGGCGCCGATCACCATTTCCGTCAGCGCGACGAACACGCCGCCGTCACTGACATCGTGGGCGCCGATGACAGCGCCGGATCGAATCGCCTCCGCGACCAGCGTATGCAGCTTCGCGAGATCTTCCAGGCGCACCTCGTTCCAACTCTGGCGAGTGACGCCCACGCGAACGATGACACACGCGTCATCTTCGCCCAGCGACGGCGCCGAGCGGATGCAACGATCGACATCATCGATCACGGACATCGCCGAAATCAGCAGTGTGTGCGGTATGCCGAGCCTGCCCGGCTGCCGCTCGAACTGTCGTCGGACACGGGCCGAGTGTGCAGGATAACGCTCATCGACAACGCGCTGGACCATGTCAGCGTCGCCCGCGCTCATCGAAAACACATTGTTCAGTGAGTCCTTGCCGCTGATGAAGGGCAATCCATAGGCCTTTGCCGCGTCGTAGCACGCCTGGCAGGTGCGCACCAGGGCGCCGAGCGCGTGCGGATCCTCTGAACTCGGCCAGCAGAAGTTGTCCAGGATCGCCATGTTGCTCGGATCGCCGCCGACGCAGACACAATTGCGAACCGCCTCATCGATTGCCGCGATCGCCATCCAGTAGGGATCCATGTCGCCGAGATCGGGCGCCATGCCGCAGCCGACGACGACGCCCTTGTTGGAATCGAGCCGCGGCTTGATCACGGCGGCGTCGCCGGGTCCCTCGCCCGGACCAACGAGCGGTTTCACGGCGGAGCCGGCCTGCACTTCATGATCATACTGGCGGATGATCCAGTGCTTCGACGCCACTGTCGGATCGGACAGGGCCGCTTTCAGCGCATCAATACTCTCTACCGACGAGGAGCCAACGGAGGGCGCCTTCGTCTCGGGACGCCATTCCGCGACACGGCTCCGCCTTGGAATGCCGTCATGCAGGAACCGCATGTCCATGTCGCCAACTGTCGTTCCTTCGTAACGGATGACGAGCCGCCCTGTGTCCGTGAACTCGCCGACGACGGTGGCTTCAACGTCCTCGTCCGCGGCAAGCCGGCACAGCGCCTCCACATCCGCGGGCGGAACCGACACGACCATGCGTTCCTGCGCCTCGGAGATCCAGATCTCGTCGTAGCGCAGTCCGCTGTATTTGAGCGGGACCTTCTCGAGATCGACGACGGCCCCCGTCTTTTCCGCCATTTCACCGATCGCAGAGGAGAGCCCACCCGCTCCACAATCCGTGATCGCGGAAAACAGGCAGCGCGGCTCGCCGCCGGCGGCGTCAACGAAGTCGCGCGCCATGAGAACGACGTCGCGGACCTTCTTCTCTTCCACCGGATTGCCGATCTGGACGGCGTGGCCGAACTCGTCCTCGTGCGTGTCCGTCAGCTCGGCGCTGCTGAACGTGGCGCCATGGATGCCGTCGCGGCCCGTTCGGCCGCCCAGCACGACAATGGCGTCGCCCGGCCGCGGGGCCTTCTCAATTCGGTTTCGCGGGATCAGGCCGACACAGCCGCAATAGACGAGCGGATTGCCGAGGTAGCGCGGGTCGAAGTGGACGGCGCCGTTGACCGTCGGGATACCCATGCAGTTTCCGTAATCCCGAACGCCGGAGACGATCCCCTTCAGGACCGTCTTCGGATGGATGACACCCTTCGGCACCTGGTCCACGGGCCAGTCGGGATGGGCGACACAGAAGACGTCCGTATTCGCGACGGGCTTGGCGCCGAGACCACAGCCAAGGACATCGCGAATCACGCCGCCGACGCCCGTGGCGGAACCACCGTAGGGCTCGATGGCCGAGGGATGATTGTGGGTCTCGACCTTGAAGGCGACGCCGTACTCGTCGTCGAAGCCGATGATCCCGGCGTTGTCGACGAAGACGGAAAGACACTCCGGGCCGCGGCCTTCGGCCATGAGTTCCTTCGTCGCGCGGGCGATCGTGTCGGCCAGGAGGTTGTCGAAGCTGATCTCGACTTCCACTTCCGTCTTCATGCCGGGCATGGGGGCGCCGCGATAGATGTAGCCGGACTTCAGCGTCTTGTGGACGCAGTGCTCGCTCCACGTCTGGGCAAGCGTTTCCAGTTCGAGGTCCGTCGGATCGCGATCGAGGGCCTGATAGTGCGACTGAATCGCCCGCATCTCCTCCAGTGACAGGAAGAGATGGCCGTCCCGGCTGAGACGCTGGAGCCCCGGATCGTCGAGATCGCGAATGGCGACATGCCGAAGCTCAAACCGATAGCTCGGCGGTGTCGGCGGTGGCGTGATGGGCCGCACACCGCGATGGACATCCTCGATGCAGTCGTTGGCGAGCAGGCGGGAGATGCGATCGAGCTCCGCGTCGCCCGGCGTCGGCGAAATGACATACTGATAGCCGGTCCGAACACTGGCCGCCTCGATCCCCATATCGCGCAGCGCCTGTCGCGTGGAGTTGGCGGCGTTGTCCATGACCCCGGGCTTGTAGAAGACCTCGAAGGCGACGCCATTTTCAGGATTGGAAAGCGGGTCGCCCTGTTTTGCGATCCGGCAGGCCTCGACCACAGGGTCGGTCAGCAACTCCGACGCAATACGGGGCGGCGTCGATGCGTCGGCGTCGAGCTCGATGAGGTATAATCGGGAAGCCTCCACCCGCCGGACGGACGACACGCCAAAATCGGCCAATGTCGCCTGAACCCTGGCGCCTCGCGGATCGGCCTCGCCCGCCTTGGGAGATACCTGGAATCGCCAAACTATCACGGGAGTTCCCATAACCGGACCGGGGGTCCGAGCCAGACTTAAGGTTCGCTGCTGCAATACGTTACGCTAGTATTCACGCGAATCGGGACGACCGTAAGTTTAGTTAGGTCAGACTGTTGCGTCAAATTTCTCTTGTCGATGGTAAGGGAGAGAGCTATCGTGTTCGGCTTGGACGAACGGCTGTGGCCGAGGTCGTCCGGACGGACCTGAAAGCTCGTCGTGGCGCACACGACTGAAACGATAGGAAGTCGGGCTCGTTGAACTAACGGCGCGACGTGGCGAATCCTGAAACGGCGATCTCCGCCATTCGGGTTCACACGCAAAAGAGCATGTGGCGATTTCGCGGCGCGGCGAAGTCGATCAGGCAATGCCTCGCGGCGCGCGACGATGCCGAGGATTTTCGAAGATGAGCAAGACTACTCCCGGATCGAATGGATCCAACGGAACGGGCGGCGGATATCTGGAATTCGAACGACCGCTTGCCAGACTTGAAAAGCAGCTTGAAGAACTTGAGGCCGCACAGTCTGTTTCCGGTCGCGATCATTCGGCGACCATCAGGACCGTCCGAGCCGAGCTTGCCCGAGAACGAAAAGAGCTGTACTCCACGCTCGACGCGTGGGAGACCGTTCAGATGGCGCGGCACCCCAAGCGCCCCCTGGTCCCCGATTACCTCCGACTGATGGTTCGCGACTTCGCCGAGCTCCATGGCGATCGCAACTTCCGCGACGATCGCGCGATCATCACGGGTCTGGGCCGCATCGGCAATCACAAGGCCATGTTCATCGGCCACAACAAGGGCAAGGACACGAAGGAGCGACTGGAGAACTGCTTCGGCATGGCGCATCCGGAGGGCTATCGCAAGGCCCTCGCCAAGATGAAGCTGGCTGAGAAGTTCAACCTGCCCGTCGTCTGCCTGATCGATACGGCCGGGGCCTATCCCGGCATCGGCGCCGAAGAGCGCGGTATCTCGACGGCGATCGCCGTCAACCTCATGGAAATGGTTCGCCTGCGCGTCCCTGTCATCTGCGCCGTCATCGGCGAAGGTGGATCGGGCGGCGCCCTGGGCATCGGCGTCGGCGACCGCGTGGCGGTCCTTGAGCACGCCTATTACTCCGTCATCTCGCCCGAAGGCTGTGCCGCGATCCTCTGGAAGTCGGCCGAACACGCCCGAACAGCGGCGAACGCCCTTCGTTTCACGGCGAGGCAGCTGAAGAAGCTGGACCTCATCGATGACATCCTGTCGGAACCGCTCGGCGGCGCCCATCGCGATCCCGCCGCCATGGCCGACACGCTGAAGACCTACATCGTGGACAACCTGACGCACCTGAAGCGATGCAAGATCGATACCGTGCTTCAGCGGCGCTACGATCGCGTCCGCAACCTGGGGAGCTTCTTCTCAGCGCCGGCGTCAAGCTCCGCGAAAACGACGACCACCAAGTCGCGGGCCACGAGCCGACGCAAGGCGGCGAACGCCGTTGTCGAGAAGGCCTGATACGCCCGATTGTTCGTTTGATATCCCCAAAAGCCGGGCTGCTCGCAGCCCGGCTTTTTTGTTGGACGCCCGCCGCGCATGATGGACGCGCCCCTCGCTGAGGACAGCGAGGCTCTGATCCGGGCCCCGCCAGCGCCGCCGCGTCATCGTCCGCTGGGGCGTCGCAGGGCCGATTCAATCGGACACGGCCACGGGAAACCTTGGCGATCGAACCGGATCGCGCCTAGGCTATGCCACTATGGATTCAAATCCGACGATCGCCGGGAAGCTCGAACAGATGAGAGCCCACATGCGCCGTCTGGGCCGCGTCGCCGTGGCGTTCAGCGGCGGTGTCGACTCGACGTTCGTGCTCCGAGTCGCCGCCGATACGCTGGGCCCGGAGAACGTCGTCGCCGTCACGGGGACCAGCGACAGCCTGGCTTCTCGCGAACTGGCGGAGGCGAAGGGTTTGGCGGCGTCGATGGGCGTATGGCACGTCCTGATCGATCCGCGCGAGTTCGACGATCCGAACTACCTCGCCAATCCAACGAATCGCTGCTACTACTGCAAGACTGCGCTCTACGACAAGATGCCTGCGATTCTCAGGGAGCACGACCTCAACGCCGTCCTGAACGGGACGAATGTTGACGATCTGGGCGACTATCGCCCCGGTCTCAGCGCCGCGAACGAACACGGCGTCCTGGCGCCGTGCGTGGACGCCGCTCTGACCAAGGCCGAGATCCGTGAGCTTTCCGCAGGCATGGGGCTGCCGACCCA
>ERZ795053.2816-NODE-2816-length-20467-cov-24.548648_pt1 | contig 20467 bp, 19 predicted proteins | sample MGYA00375137_ERZ795053 | MGnify/ENA primary metagenome ERZ795053 (study PRJEB30182, sample SAMN05720284) | activated sludge metagenome | isolation source: Anaerobic digester | place: Hong Kong | collected 2014-12-17 ...
TGGCGCATCGACCCCTGCGCCAGGCAGGTCACCCACTCCCGCGGCAATGGCGTCGTCGTCGACCCGGCCACGCTGGGCTTCGACGGCCACCACTTCGACGCACCCGCCTGGGACGACCTCGTCGTCTACGAGACGCACATCCCCACCTTCGCCGGAAACGCCAGTGGCCGAGGGACATTCGAGCAGGCGATCGGACGGCTCGACCATCTCGCCTGGCTCGGCGTCAGTGCCATCGAAGTGATGCCGCCCTTCGAATTCGGCACGCCGATCAGCTGGGGCTACAACCCCTCTCACCTCTTCGCCATCGAGAGCAGCTACGGCGGCCCGCACGCCTTCGCCCGTTTCGTGCGGGAGGCTCACGCGCGCGGCATCGCCGTCATCCTCGACGTCGTCCACAACCATCTCGGGCCGACGAATCTCGACCTGTGGCGTTTCGACGGCGGCGGCAGCAGGCGCTACGGGGGGATCTACTTCTACAACGACCGGCGCGCCCATACGCCCTGGGGCGCAACGCGACCCAACTTCAGCAAGAAGGAAGTCCGCAACTTCCTGCGCGACAGCGCCGTGCAGTGGCTAGAGACCTTCCAGGTCGACGGGCTGCGATTCGACGGCACCAACTTCATCCGCTCGCGGTTGGGCAATGTCTTCGAACCCCAGGATCAGCTGGCCCCCGGGCATGCCTTCCTCGCGGCGATGACGGCGGACCTGCGCTCCCGGCAGCCGTGGAAACTCCTCATCGCCGAGGACATGCAACGCGATGGGATCGTCACCCGCCCGAGTGCTGACGGTGGCCTGGGGTTTCACAGTCAGTGGGACGCCGGATTCGTCCACCCTGTGCGAAGGGCACTGGAGTGCCCGCGCGACGAGGACCGCGACCTCGAGGCCGTAGCCGCAGCGGTCACCGGCTTCGGGCTCGGCTCGGCATACGAGCGGGTCATCTTCACGGAGAGCCACGACGAGGTGGCCAACGGGAAGTCCCGGGTGCCGGAGTCCATCGATCCCGGGGCCGCGGACTCCTGGCACGCCCGCAAGCGCGCGGCGCTCGGACTGGCCCTCACTCTCACGTCGCCGGGGATCCCCATGCTCTTCCAGGGGCAGGACTTCCTCGAGGACCGCTGGTTCGACGACACTGTCGTGCTCGATTGGGACAAGGCCCACCTACACAGCGGTTTCCTCCACCTCGTGCGCGAGTTGATCCACCTGCGCCGCAACAGGTTCGGCGTCACGGCGGGTTTGACGGGGACGAACACCCGGGTGCTGCGCCTCGATCAGCACGCGAAGGTCCTCGCCTTCCACCGGTGGCGGCACGGCGGCCCTCGCGACGACACCGTCGTCGTGGTCAACCTCTCCACGCACCCACTGCACGACTACGGGGTGGGTATGCCGCGGTCCGGCCGCTGGCGCGTGCGCGTCAACACCGACGCCCCGATGTTCGGCGAGGGTTTCGGGTCCGTGCACGCCGCCGATGTCGACACGGTGCCCGAGTGGGCCGACGGCTGCCCCCAGCGGGTGTCACTGACCATCGGGCCGTATGCCGCGCTGGTCCTCTCGCAGGACTGAAGCGTTCCCCGGACCGGCGGCGTCGCCGGAGTGGCGATATCCAATCGCGGCCGTAGCCGGGATTCGCCTCCATCACCCCACCCGAGTGGAATGATCCACCTGTGACGACCGTTCCAACCCCGCTCGTCAGGGACTTCCCGGTGCGCTGGCCGGTCCAGACCCGCTGGACCGACAACGACATGTTCGGCCATCTCAACAACGCCGTCTATTACGCCATGTGGGACAGCGCGATCAACGCCTGGCTCGCGCAGCAGACCGGAGCCGATCCCATGAAGGATGCGGCCTTCCCCGTCGTCGCCGAGTCCTCTTGTCGCTATGTGAGCGAGCTCGGCTATCCGGACGATCTGGTCGCCGGCATCGGCGTCGAGCGCCTCGGCTCCTCCTCCGTCACGCTGCGCCTGGCACTGTATTGCGCCAGCGCAACAGACGCCGATCCCGTTGCGGCCGTGGGCCGTTGGGTCCATGTCTACGTCGACCGGGCCACCCGCAAGCCCACGCCCATGCCGGCGGGCGAGCGCGCGGCATACGAGGCGATTCGATGAGAATCCGCGGTGCTGTCCTCACCGAGATCGGCAAGCCCGGACCGTATGCCGTGACTCGCCCTCTCGTGATCACCGACCTCGATCTTGCGCCGCCGGGGCCGACGGAAGTGCTCGTCGAGGTCGACGCCGCCGGCCTGTGTCACTCCGACCTGTCGGTCGTCGACGGCAACCGCGTGCGGCCCGTCCCGATGCTGCTCGGCCACGAGGGCAGCGGGATCGCGCTGGAGGTCGGGCGGGCGGTCGAGGGCATCGCGCCAGGCGACCGGGTCGTGATGACCTTCCTGCCCCGCTGCGGTGACTGTGCCGGCTGCGCCACCGACGGCATCCGGCCCTGCGTGCCCGGCTCGGCCCGCAACGGTGCGGGCGAAATGCTCACGGGCGGAAGGCGACTGAGCCTTGACGGTGCCCCGGTCAACCATCATCTCGGGGTCTCGGCATTCGCCACGCACGCGGTGCTCGACGCCCGCTCGCTCGTGGTGGTCGAGCCCGACGTGCCGCCGACCGTGGCGGCCCTTCTCGGCTGCGCGGTCCTCACCGGCGGCGGCGCCCTTCTCAATGCGGGCCGGCCCCGCCCGGGTGAGCGGGTGGCCGTGGTCGGCCTGGGCGGCGTCGGCATGGCGGCCCTGCTGACCGGCGCCGGCCTCGACGACGTCGAGGTGACCGGCATCGACCTCGTCGCGTCGAAGCGCGACCTGGGCAGCGACCTCGGCGCCCACGCCTCGATGGCACCGGAGGAGGCACCCGACGCCGGATTCGACGTCGTGATCGAGGCGGCGGGCAGCGGGCGGGCGTTCGAGACGGCATACCGTCTGCTCGCCCCCGGCGGCCGGATGGTCACTGTCGGCCTGCCCGCCCCCGACGCGACCGCGACGATCACGCCCCTCGATCTCGTGGCGGGAGGCCGCACGATCGTCGGCAGCTACCTCGGCTCAGCCGTGCCGGCGCGGGACGTCCCGCGGTTCGCCCAGCTGTGGCGCGAGGGCCGGCTCCCCGTCGAGCGTCTCGTCTCGCACGAGTTGGGGCTCGACGACGTCAACGCCGGCATGGACCGGCTGGCCCGGGGGGAAGCGGTCCGCCAGATCGTCCGCTTCTGAGGGTTCGGAGAGCACGCCGGATCTGCCGCGTCGGCCATGATGAGGCGGTGAGTTCACTCTTCGACATCGCCGGCCGCCGCGCCCTGGTCACCGGATCGAGCCGGGGCATCGGGTTCGCACTGGCGCGCGCCCTGGCCGAGGCGGGCGCGGAGGTGATCCTCAATGCCCGGGACGCCGCCGCCCTCGACGCGGCGCGCACCCGGCTGCAGCAGGTTGCCTCCGCACCCGTGCATACGGCGCCCTTCGATGTCACCGACGAGGACGACGTGCGGCGGGCCATCGGTGACCTGGGTGCCGTCGACATCCTCGTCAACAACGCAGGCATGCAGCGACGCGCGCCCTTCCCCGACTTCGCGACGACCGACTTCGACGCCCTCCTGGCCACCAACGTCCGCTCGGTCTTCCTCGTCTCGCGGGAGGTGAGCCGTGCCATGATCGAGCGCGGTGCCGGCAAGATCATCACGATCTGTTCGGTGCAGTCGGAGCTCGCCCGCCCCGGGATCGCGCCGTACAGCGCGACGAAGGGCGCTGTGCGGATGCTCGTCAAGGGCATGTGCGCCGACCTGGGGCCCCACGGCATACAGGTGAACGGCCTTGCGCCGGGCTACTTCTCGACCGAACTGACCCAGGCCCTGGTCGCCGACGAACAGTTCACCGAATGGGTGCGCACCCGGACGCCCGCAGGCCGTTGGGGACAGGTCGAAGACCTCGCGGGAACCCTGCTGTGGCTCGCCAGCCCGGCATCCGACTTCGTCAACGGCCAGACGATCTTCGTCGACGGAGGGATGACAGCCGTCCTGTGACGGCGATCAGGCCCACGAGGTGAGGTCCCGGACGGCGTGCGGGCCCAAGGATCGCCGTGGCGCTACTCTCCCCGGCTCACGCCGCCCCGCCTCCACCAAGGCGTCTGCGTCAGGCAGAATCGGGGGATGACCGACATCGTCAAGGAAGACGTCCGCCGCGACCTCATCGCCCACCTGCTAGGCGGCGAGAGTGCCACCGACGACGCGATCGGCGTGCACGCCGTGGCGGCGGAATGGGTCGATGACGAGGCCTCCTCGGTCGACGACATCTCCCAACGCGATGCGGCTGGTGACCTGCACGCGCTGATGCAGGAGCACGACGACCAGCAGCAGGCGTTGGTCGCCAAGGCGCGGGCGCTCGACATGACTGCCACCGAGACGGTGCGGCCCGGTGCCATCATCGGCCTGGACGGCGCTCACTACATCGTCGGCGTCGCCAGTGACGAATTCACCTCTGGCGCACTGACATACGCCGGGATCTCCGTCGATGCCCCCCTCTACGGCCGGCTCGAGGGAGCTAAGGCCGGAGACACCATCGCCTTCAACGGCCACTCCAGCACGATCGACTACGTCGCCTGACCCCCTCCCGGACGAAAGGACCACCATGGCCGACTTCGACGCCCGCATGATCATCTTGTCGACAGAGAACCTCGACGAGTCGATCCGGCTCTATTCGGAGGTGCTGGGCATGCCGCTGAAGTTCCGCGACGGCGACCACTTCGCCGCGCTCGACGGGGGCTCGGTCACCGTGGCTCTCGCGACCGCCATCGACCATCCGCTCCCCGGGCAGGTCGTCGTCGGCATCAAGACGCCCGACGTCGATGCCGCGGCCAAGGCAGTCGAGGATGCCGGTGGCGGGATCGCCAAGGCCGCTTACGACGATGCCCACGAACGCCGCTCTGTCGTCTACGACCACTTCGGCAACGGCATCGTCTTCTATTCGCCCCTGCAGCGCTGATCGTGCCTGAACGCGTCTCCTACCGGGTCTACTACGAGGACACCGATTCGCTCGGTGTCGTCTACTACGCCAACTACTTCAAGTACTTCGAGCGGGGCCGCAGCGAATTCCTCCGAGCCCACGGGCACGACGTCGCCGATCTCAATGCCCGGGGGTTCGGCCTCGTCGTCCACGCGGTCAGTGCCACGTTCCGCAAGCCCGCGGCCCTGGGTGAACTGGTCGAGGTCGTGACGTCCTTCGCCGTGACCTCGTCCTACCGCGGCCGGTTCACTCAGCGGGTCGAGCGGGACGGTGAACTCCTCGTCGACGGGGTCGTCGACGTGGTCTGCCTCGACGGGTCCGGGCAACTCATCGAGATGCCGGCGGAGTTGACGGCTCTCAGCGGGCCGTGAGCCGCACCCGCGGTCGTCGCCGGGATCGGCTGTGGTGGCTCGCGCTGCCGGTCGCGCCGATTCAAGGCGCGTGGCTCACCCGAACGATGGTGCGCTTCACCGACGCAGAGGGCGTCGCCGGCAAGGTCGGCAAGGGGGCGCGGCAACTGGTTGTCGTCGCCCTGGGCGACAGTGTCACGGCGGGGTATGCCGTGGCCCACCACCGCTCGTCGATCGCCGGCCAACTGGCCGACCGGCTCGCGCAGCGGTATGCCGCGACCGTCGAGTGGCGAGTCGCCGCTCGCTCGGGTGCCACTGCAGGAGAAGCGATTTCGCTGGCGAGGCCGGACGTCCTCGGGGACGCCGACCTCGTCTTCGTCTCGGCGGGCGTCAACGACCTGAAGAACCTGCACCGGGCGGCGCAATTCCAGCGGGAGTTCGGGCAGCTGCTCGATGCGGTGCTGGCGGCGGCGCCTCGTGCCCAGGTGTGCTGGCTCGGCATTCCGCCGCTCGATCACTTCCCGGCGTTCCCGCGGCCGCTCGCGGACGTCCTCGGGTGGCGGGGTCGCGTCTTCGACGCGATCGGGCTGGCAGCGGTCGACGCGCGCGACCGATGCTTTCGCATCCAGTCCGACGGGCCGCTCGGGCTGGAGATGTTCGGCCCCGACGGTTTCCACCCGAGCGAGACCCTGCACGCCGCCTTCGCCGACGCCGTCATGGCCGCGCTCCCGCCGGACGCCTTCTGATCAAACCGGGTCGACGAAGTAGCTGTCGTCCATGGCGGGGTGCGGCTGGACGGGCACGACCTGCAGGCGCACCCGCTCCTCGGTCCAGCGCCGTTCCTCGATCGACTCCCGGGCGTCGTTCATGGCCTCGCATTGTGGTGCGGTCATATAGAACTCGAGTTTCTCGCAGGCCCGGTTGAGGCGGGCGAGTTTCTCGTAGTCCTCCTCGTCGGCGACCGCCTCGGCGAACTGGTCGACGACGGCCTGGACGGTCTCGCGGCGCACGCGGCGCATGAGTTTGGGCAGCAGGTCGATCGTGCCGTCTTCGCTGACGATGATGACCATCGAGCCCTTGCCCTCGCCGGCGAGATAGCGGATGGCCGAGTTGTAGCGTGCGCCCCGGCTGCCGTCGCCGGTGCCGGTCGCCGCGCCGTCGAGGATGACCCCGACCGCGTGGCACTGGGCATCGGGTGCGACCAGCACCGCCCCGTCGATCTTGGTCAGCGTGTGAAACGCCTTCTCCCCCAACGTGGCCGGCATGATCGTGAAGGCTTGTGGCAACAACCGCTTGCCTTCGGCGGCGGCGTCGGGATGCACGACGAGCATGGTCCCGTGCTGCTGGCGGGAGCACGCCTGCGCCATCTCCCACAGGGCCTCGGCCTCGGCCTGGTTGCCGAAGACGCGGCGCACGGTGTCGGCGAAGGTGCCCTTGTCCATGGCGTCGACGGCCACGGACGGTTGGCCGTGGTCGACCCGCAGCAACGGCTCGTCCTGGTGACGCAGTTCCCACGCGCCGTTGCCGACGATGTCGATGAGGAAGCATTGCTCGCTGGCCTCGTCATACGACGCATTGATCGCACCCAGGCCATAGACCTCCCGGCCGTCGGTGAGCAGGCGCAGCCCGGACCCGGACATCTCGAGCACTTTGCGGAACAGGCTCGGGACGGTCACCGGCGTCTCGTGTTCGAAGCGGATGTCGACGCTGACGGCCGGGTGTTCGCGCGGTGCCAGCACGAGGGACCCGAGGCTCGCCCGGCCCTCGTAGGTCTGAGCCGAGACGGCATCGAGCGCGTCCCGCAGGCCGTGCGCGAACTCCTGGCCGGTCCGGGCGACCACGCCGTTGACGAAGGAGTCCGCGGCCGACCGCAGGACGGCGCCGGCATCGATCCCCATGAGCGTCGTCGGCGTGACCCGGTCCAGTTCGCGCGCGGCGGCTCGCAGCACGTCGTTGATGATCGCCTCCGGGAAGGACTCGTCGACCGGCAGCCCACCGACCATGGCCGGTGGTGATGCCTGGCGGGTCCGGCTCGGCATCGTGTTGCAGTGCTGGCGTGACCACAGCCGCTGGCGAGTGCGTGACCTGGTCCGCCATCTCGCCGGGTTCTACGAGCCGTGGAGCACGCCGCAGCATCCGCGGCCGTGGGACACCGACGCCTTGTTGGACCGCGTCGGACTCGGCGACAAAGCGCAGTCTCGCATCGGCGACCTGTCCGGTGGGCAGCGCCGCCGTCTCGACGTCGCGGTCGGTCTCGTCGGCCGCCCGGAACTGATGTGGATCACGGCGCTTGTCGCCTATGCCTCGATGGCCGTCTCCGGCATCTTCTATCCGATCACCGCCCTCCCCGATTGGCTTGCCGCACTGGGCAAGTGCCTGCCCACCCACTGGATCGGGCTCGGCTACCGCTCCGCGCTGCTCCCGCCCGAGGCCGCCGCCCTCGAGGCCGGGGGCTCCTGGCAGACGGGCTTGACGGCACTGGTCCTGACCGGATGGGCCCTCGTCGGTCTGTCGGTCGCACCCCGCGCCTTGCTGCGCTTGGCCCGCCGCCAGTCCGGCTCGCAGGTCGCCGCGGCCCGCGACCGGATTATGTCTCGCGGCTACTGACCATGAGACTGAGACCTCGAAGGAGGATCCGGTGACCGACCAGGTACACAACCGCATCGCCATGCTGCGTGCCGAGCGCGGCACCTCCCGCCGCGAACTCGCGGATGCCTTGGGCGTCCACTACCAGACGATCGGCTACCTCGAACGGGGCGAATACTCCCCGAGCCTGCACCTCGCCCTGCGCATTGCCGGCTACTTCGACGTGCCCGTCGAGATCGTCTTCTCCACCGAACCCTTCCCCCGCCTCGGGTCGGGCCGCGCGGGCTGATCCCGCCCTGCGTGTCGGTATGCGGTGGCTCTAGTCTCGAAGGGTGCCTTGGGCCGCGTCGTGCGGCCGCCGTTCACCCGAAGGAGTGTGGATCGTGAGTGTCACCGAGACCTATCGCGCCGCCCGCGACGAGTTGCTGCGGCTGCGCGGTGATCACGACCGTGCGGTCACCGAGTTCCGGTGGCCCGACCTCGGGGACCGGTTCAACTGGGCGATCGACTGGTTCGACGCGATCGCCCGCGGCAACAACCAGCCGGCCCTCGTCGTCCTCGAGGAGGACGGCAGCCGCGCGGAGCGCACCTTCGACGAATTGGCGACCGCCTCCGACCGGCTCGCGGCGTGGCTCGGTGAGCGTGGCGTGGGGAAGGGGGACCCCGTCATACTCATGCTCGGCAACCAGGTCGAGCTGTGGGAGTCGATGCTCGCGATCATGAAACTCGGCGCCGTCATCATGCCGACCACGACGGCTCTCGGCCTGACCGATCTGACCGACCGGGTCGAGCGCGGCGGCGCCAAGCACGTGCTGTGCAACGCCAAGGATGCCTACAAATTCGACGGTGTCCCAGGGGAATTCGGCCGATTCAGCGTCGGCGCGGTGGACGGGTGGGAGGACATCACCGGCGTCGGCGCGGACCCGGTGCCGCCGGCGGCCCACCCTGGCACGACACCCGCCGACCCGCTCCTGCTCTACTTCACGTCCGGGACCACCTCGCGGCCGAAACTCGTTGTGCACAATCAGGTCTCCTATCCCGTCGGACACTTCAGCACGGTGTACTGGATCGGCCTGCAGCCGGGCGACCGGCACCTGAACATCTCCTCGCCCGGTTGGGCCAAGCACGCCTGGTCCTGCTTCTTCGCCCCGTGGATCGCCGAGGCGACGGTCGTGGTCGTGAACTACGCGCGGTTCGAGGCCGGACCGCTGCTCGCGCGGATCCGCGAGGCGGGTGTGACCACGTTCTGCGCGCCGCCGACGGTCTGGCGGATGCTCATCAACGCCGACCTGTCCGCCGGGCCCGGATCCTTGCGCGAGGTGCTCTCCGCGGGTGAACCGCTCAACCCCGAGGTGATCGACCAGGTGGAGGCGAAGTGGGGGCTGACGGTCCGCGACGGCTACGGGCAGACCGAGACGACCGCGCAGGTCGGCAACACGCCCGGCTCACCCGTCAAGCACGGCTCCATGGGCCGGGCGCTGCCGGGCATGCCCGTGGCCCTGGTCGATCCGCTCACGCACGAACGCGTCCACCCCCCGGCCGAGGGAGAGGTCTGTCTCGACCTGTCGGCCTCGCCGCTGGCACTGATGGACGGTTACCGGGGCGACGACGGCCGCAACGCCGAGGCGATGGCCGCCGGCTTCTACCACACCGGTGACGTCGCGAGCATCGACGAGGAGGGCTACATCACCTTCATCGGCCGCACCGACGACGTCTTCAAGGCGAGCGACTACAAGATCAGTCCCTTCGAGCTGGAGTCGGTGCTGATCGAGCACCCGGCCGTCGCCGAGGCGGCGGTCGTGCCCGCTCCCGACCCGGTGCGTCTCGCCGTGCCCAAGGCCTATATCGCCCTCGTCGACGGGCACGCGCCGGACGAAGCGACGGCCAAGTCGATCCTCGGGTATGCCCGTGAGCACCTTGCCCCCTTCCAGCGGGTGCGGCGCATCGAGTTCTACGAATTGCCCAAGACCGTCTCGGGCAAGATCCGGCGGGTCGAGCTGCGCCAGCGCGAGAACGAAGGCACCGACGCCCATCGCGGCACGGAGTGGCGCGACGACCAGTTCCCGAATCTGTTGCGGTGATCTCGGCGCGGTTGTCGGCGACACTGTCGAGATGGCGCGCAGCAGCGGGACCCCGGTGAACATCGACGGGCATACCGTCACACTCACCAACCTCGACAAGGTGCTCTACCCCGAGACCGGGACCACCAAGGGCGAGGTCATCGACTACTACCGTGCCGTCGCGCCGTGGTTCATCGCCCACAACTCGCGGCGGCCCGCAACCCGCCTGCGCTTTCCCGACGGGGTGGGCACCGCCGCCACGTCGGTTACGCCCTTCTTCGCCAAGAACGTCGACTCCGGCACGCCGTCCTGGGTGCCGACCGTGACGATCACGCATCAGCACCGGGAGGCGGACTATCCGCTCATCGACGACGCGGCCACGCTGATCTGGATGGCGCAGATCGCGGCCCTCGAGATCCACGTGCCCCAGTGGCGTGTCGGCCCGCGTGGGGGCCACCACGACCCGGACCGGCTCGTGCTCGACCTCGACCCGGGCGAGGGTGCCGGGCTGGCCGAATGCGTGCGAGTTGCCTTCTTGTGCAAGGAGATTCTCGACGGTATGTCGCTGCCCTCGGTGCCCGTGACGAGCGGCAGCAAGGGCATCCACCTGTATGCCGGTCTCGACGGCCGCACCAGCGCGAGCGTCGCCTCGCAGGTGGCGCACCAGCTCGCCCTCGCTCTCGAGGTGTCGCATCCGGACCTGATCGTCAGCGACATGAAGCGATCCAGGCGCGAGGGCAAGGTGTTCATCGACTGGAGCCAGAACAACGGCCACAAGACGACCATCGCGCCGTATTCGTTGCGCGGGCGCAGCCGGCCGTATGCCGCCGCCCCCCGCGCGTGGGACGAACTCACCGAGGACGTCACGAACCTGACGTTCACAGAGGTGATGGAGCGGCTGCGCGCGGGTGACGACCCACTGGCCGTGTTGTTGCCGACAGACGCCGCCGTCGCGGATGCCGGCGACCGGCTCGCGACCTATCGATCCATGCGCGATGGCGCGAAAACCCCTGAGCCCGTGCCCGACAGCCCGCCGACGGCGACCGGCGTGACCGGCAACTCCTTCGTCATCCAGGAGCATCACGCGAGTCGGTTGCACTGGGATTTCCGGCTCGAACACGAAGGCGTTCTCGTGTCCTGGGCGCTGCCCAAGGGCCCGCCGACAGATCCGAAGAAGAACCACCTCGCCGTGATGACGGAGGATCACCCGCTCGAATACGGCACCTTCGAAGGCACCATCCCCAAGGGCCAGTACGGCGGCGGCGAGGTGGCGATCTGGGACGCCGGGACCTATGACCTCGAGAAGTGGATCGACGGCCGCGAAGTCATCGCGACGCTGCACGGGCGACCCGACGGCGGTTTGGGCGGCAGCGCGAAGTTCGCCCTCATCCATACCGGCAAGGGCAAGGACGACCGGCAGTGGCTGATCCACCGGATGACCGAGAGCCACGCGACGACCGACTCGGCGAGAGCGACGAAAATGGCTGCGCCACAAGGTGATGCCCTGCCTCACATCGCGCCCATGCTCGCCACCGCGGGTGACGCCTCGGACCTGCGCGCCGGGGAGTGGGTCTACGAGACGAAATGGGACGGCTATCGGGCCATCGCGGAGGTGGCCGACGGGGTGGCGCACTTCCGCAGCCGCAACGACAAGGATTTCACCCGCACCTATCCCGAACTCGGCGAGCTCGCCGCTCTGCTCGACGGACACCGAGCAGTGCTCGACGGGGAGATCATCGCCCTCGACCCGTCCGGGCGCTCCAGCTTCGGGACGCTGCAGAATCGGGGCGACGTCAAGGCCGGCATCGTCGCGCACTACATGGCCTTCGACGTCCTCCATCTCGACGGCGAGTCGCTCCTGAGGCGCCCCTACCGAGAACGCCGAAAAGTGTTGGAGAGCTTGGGGATCGACGGCAAACACATCCACGTCCCCGTCACCTTCGGCACCGACCGGGAACTGGCGCTGCGGACCAGCCGCGAGCTCAAGCTCGAGGGTGTCGTCGCGAAGACGGTCGACGGGATCTACCAGCCCGGAGCCCGCGCGCGCACCTGGATCAAGCTCAAGCATGTCTATGCCCAGGAGGTCATCGTCGTGGGCTGGCGACCGGGGGAAGGCCGCCGCGCCGGCGGGATCGGCTCGCTCCTGATCGCCGTCAACGAAGGAGGTGGCCTGCTGTATGTCGGCAAGGTCGGCACCGGGTTCACCGAGGCCGCATTGGCCGAGATCCGAAAGCGCCTCGACCGGATCGAGCGCAAGACGCCACCACTCGACGGCGTCCCCCGCGCGGACGCCAAGGACGCCCACTGGGTCACGCCGACGCTGGTTGGAGAGGTCTCCTTCACCGAGTGGACCACGACCGACCGGATCAGGCACCCGTCGTGGCGGGGGTGGCGACCCGACAAGGACCCGAAGGACGTCGTCCGGGGCGCCGGCTGACCCCGGTGCCGAGGGCTGGCGAGGCGGTGGCACTCGGCACAGCCGTGACACACGTCCGGCTGCCCGCTCGATCTCGTGCCGGTGGGCCTGGTGTGGCCGTGACCGGGGTCATCCCGGGTCTCGCCATGGTCGGTCCCTGAGACACGTGCCGACGCTATTTCCCCAGGCGTAGGTTCGAAGCGAACCGTTCATCGTCGTTGGGAAGGAAAAGCAGTGAGCCGCAACCGGTCTCATGTGGCACAGGTCGAGTCGAGCAGCGCGGGAATCGACCCGGTCGCCTATCGCTACGACCGGCCGGTCACCTTCTACGTCCTGGCGTCGGCGATCACCTGGGCGCTCTGGCTGGTGGCCGGTCGTCTCAGCCACCTCCCCGACCAGACAGCGACGGTCCGCTTCCTGACCGCCGCCGCCGGGCTGGCCGGCCTCGCGGCTCCGATGGTCGTCGCTGCGATCTTGATCAGCCGCCGGCCAGGTCTGTGGGCGGATGTCCGTTCGCGGCTGTTGTGGAAGCGTGGGACCTCGCGCTGGTACCTACTCCTCGTATTCCTCCTTATGCCGGCCAGCCTCGTTGCGGCGCAAGCTATTTCACTGCTCTTCGGCTACAGCGGCGATCAGTTCCTGTTGCGCACCGAACCCAGCTTCACCTCGGGTCTGCTGCCGGTGTGGGTGATCCTCGGCCTCGCCCCGATCGTCGAGGAAATCGCGTGGCACAGCTACGGCACCGACACCCTCATCACCCGGATGCGGCTGTTCTGGGCCTCGCTCCTCTTCGTGGTGTTCTGGGCGCTCTGGCACCTGCCGCTGGCGATGATCAAGGGCTATTACCAGGCCGAGCTCGTCGAGGAGGGCTGGCTGACAGCGCTGAACTTCCCGGTGAGCATGATCGCTTTCGTGTTTCTGATGAATTGGTTGTACTACCGCACCGGCCGCAGCATCGCCGCGGCGATCATCTTCCACTTCGTCGCGAACTACGCCAACGAGATCTTCCAGACCGACCCCGACACCAAGTTCATCCAGACCGGCCTGCTGCTGATCCTGACCGTCGTGGTCGTCGCCCGGAACCGGGAACTCTTCTTCAGCCGCCCGGCACGGAGTCAGAGGCGTGAGCCGGTCGCGCCGGCGCCTGGCCCGGTTCCGGTGAACGCCTGACAGCCGGGCCGGCGCGCCCGGGGAACCACCAGTTCCAGCGCCCGAGCAGTCGCATGGTCGCCGGGACCAGCAGGCCGCGGACGACCGTCGTCGAGGAGAACCGCGACGAGCATGCCGACGCCGAGCATCTTGACGATGAGGATGTCCGAGGTGGCGAAGCCGCCGATGACGACGGCGAGCAGCAGCGCAGCGCCGGTGATCAGGCATCCGGTGCGGGCGAGACCGTGGCTGACGGCCAGGGTGTTGTCCCCCGTCTTCAGCCACTCCTCGCGCATGCGCGACAGCATGAAGACCTCGTAGTCCATGCTCAGCTCGAAGAGGATCGCCATCATGATCATCGGGGTGGTCGTCTCGATGAAGCCGGGGGCATCGAAGCCGAGCAGGCGCGCGCCGTGGCCATCTTGGAAGACCCACGTCAGCACGCCGTATGACGCACCGATCGAGATCGCTGCCATCACGATCGCCTTGAGCGGCAACACGATCGAGCGGAACCCGATCGTCAGCAGCACGAGCATCGCGCCACCGAGGGCGAGCAGCATCCACGGCAGTGCCGACCGGAAGGTTTCCACCAGGTCGACGGTCACCGCCGTCGGACCGCCGATGAGTGCCTCGCCGGTGGACAGCGGCACATCCCGCAGGTCACGGACCACCTGCTTCGAGGAGTTCGCCTGGGCAGCCCCGACCAGGTGACGCGCAGCGTCGTGACGGCCCCGCCGCCGGCATCGGTCGTGGCCAAGGCGGGCCCCACCGAACGGACGCCGGGCACCTCGGCCAGCTGCGCGGCATACGACTGCAGGGCGTCGGCGTCCGCGCCGGTGACCATCGCGTAGCCCCACGAGGTGTCGCCGCCGAAGTGCTTCGCCTGCTGTGTCAACGCCGTCCGGCTCGGGGCGTCTGCCGGCAGCAGATGCTCGTCCAGGCCACCCCAGCGCACACCGGTGCAAGGCAATGCGAGAGTGAGCAATAGGGCGCACGACGCCACGAGGTAGGCCCACGGGCGACGCATGACGTGGCGCGCGATCCGAGCCCACAGGCCATGATCATCATCCGCGGTTCGGGGACGCAGTCCCGGCACCCGTCCGGCATTGATGCGCTGGCCGAGCACGGCCAGCGATGCCGGCAGAAGAGTCACGGCGGCGAGCGCGCACCCCAGCACGGCGGCGATGGCGCCGTAGGCCATGGAGCGGGCCGAGCCGATGGGGACGACGAGCAGGCTGGCCAGCGCGACGGCCACGACGAGGGCGCTGACCAGGACCGTGCGACCGGCGGTCGGGAGCGTGCGCGCGAGCGCCTCCGAGGCGGCCGCGCGGCCGTGGCCGCCGCTCAGCTCTTCGCGGAACCGGCTGATGATGAAGAGGGAGTAGTCGATTGCCATGCCCATGCCGAGCATCGTCACGATCATCAGGCCCTGGGTCGCGACGTCGGTGAACGTGCTGACGATGCGCGGCACCGCCAGCGACAACACGATGGCGACCATCCCCAGCAGCGGCGGGACGAGGGCCGCGACCAGGCCGCCGAAGATCAGCGGGCTGAGGAGGAAGACGATCGGCAACGAGATCATATCGGCGCGCCGCGTGTCCGCTTCGGTGACGGCCTGCGCCGGCAAGCCGCTGATCGCGCGCTTGACCGTGTCTTGGAAGGCCGGATCGTCGACGGTCGACTTCATCACCGCGGTCTTGCCGGGAGCCCAGGGAGAGGCGGCGGCTCGCATGCTGATGGCCATGATCGACGGCCTTCTCCTGCACCAGATCTCGCTCCGAGCGAAGTGGTCGAGCAGATGGCGCCGGCGTATCTCCTCGGGACGATCAGCGCCGGCTTGCTGCTCCCGGCTCTCGAAGACCTGCCCCCGGCTGCTCGCCGGTGACACCCGCCAGACCGAGAGCGTCAGCCGAGGGCGAGGAGGCCAGGCACGTCGGCCAGTGAGCGCAGCAGGTCGTTGAGGTGCGTGCACGACTCCGGGCCGAAAAGATCTGACGAAACCCGTTCTCGCAGTTGACCAAGCGGTATGCCGCGCATCCGCTGTGCCGAGGCTGCGGCAACGGGGCATTCGCGATGGGGCAGGACGCGCGGGTGCGCGGAGAGGTGGCGCACGGCATACGACCCCCGGTCTGCGGTCACCGCGACGCGGTATTCGTGGAGCACCCTGTGTGCGCCGTCGGCATCGGTGAACGAATCACGGAACCAGGCCTCGGCGACGACTTCCTCCCCGGTGTCGAGGACATCGATCCGCCGTCGGCGGGAGATGCCGTATGCCGGGAGCTCCGGAAGCGTATGCCACGCCAGGGAATCCGTATCGCAGCCGAGGTCAGGGGCGAGCGGAGTGACCGGAGCGGGAGGTATGCCGGTCTGCGCCAACGTGATTGCCGCGCGGGATTCGGCGGCCCAGCCGGCGCACACGTCAAGTCGCCGACCCGGTTGCGGCAGTGGGCCACCGGCGGATTCGGCGATCGCCCGACGACGGGTGAAGCCCCCGATGATCATGCCGCCGGGCAGATCGTCCAGCACCAGGTGCAACACGGTGCCGGCGTCATGCTGCCCGCGCAGGTGACGCCACAGTCCGGTGCGCCACCCGACAACCGCACGCCGGCCCACCATGTCGGCTATCCCCGGGGGACGTGGATGGGTCGTCAGCGCGGTGACACGGTCGCCCTCGACGGTCGCGGCGATCAGAGCGGTAGCGCGGACGATGCCCCGGCCGTCGGCAGCCGTCCGCAGGTCCCGTCCCCGGCCGGTGATCCGGATGGGACCATCGGGTCCCTCCGGGCGAATCAGGTCCAGATTCGTCGTCCTCCGGATCGATCCGGCGACGCGTTCCGGGGTGCCCCTCAGCGGTCCGTGCAGTCCGTTGTGAGCCATGGTGCCCGGGTCACTCGCGACCACCGCGGGTAGCACGCCGGTGCGGCCGTCAGTGTCGGGTGTATCGGTGCTCACACCGACATCCTCGCGCACGCTCAGCAAGCCTCGGTCAGGCTGGTTGCCATTGGCTTATGGCCGCCCATTGGTGGGAGGCTTAGGGGCATGACTCGACCCGTGATAGTGAACATCAGTCTTGGCGGGCCGGAGTCCGACTACGACCGGCAGGCCACCCTGCTCGGGCACACCTTCCGCATCATCCGGGTCGGGACGTCGGGTGACGTCGAAGCGGCGATCGACGTGGCGCGCACCTGGTCGGAGCGGGCCGCCGCCTTCGCCTTCTCCGGCATCCGCGAAACCCCTGGTGGAGCCCTCCTCGATATCACCGACGCTGACGTTGCGGCCCTGCGCCGCGCCTGCCGTCGCGTCCCGCTCACGGATGGCCACCGGCTGGCAGATGTGTTGGAGGAGTGGAGTATTCGCGCCGTACAGACCGAGTACCCCGCCCACTTCACCAACGCGCGCACGATTGTTCTCGGTGGCGGATACAAGCGGGCCGTCGCGGTGCTGGCTAGCTTCACCCGCAACATCGAATATGTGCCCGTCAAGGGGGAGCGGCCCAATCCGGTCATCCAGGCGGCGAAGTCCGTGAAGGGCCTGGCCGACGAGTTCGCGGGCAAGGCCAAGGAAGCCGTCCGCGATCCGCTCGCGCCGGCGCTGTGGGCGATGGGCAAGATCGCCCAACCGTCCCACAAGGGCCAGGACGTCGTCGTCGGGCTCTTCGACGACATCGTCTCCGCCGGTCCGTCGGAGTTGTCCGGGATCACCGTGATCTCCTCGGCCATCTCACCCGAGCGCGAGGCCGAACTCGCCGAACGCGATGTCGACATGATCGTCGACACCACTCCGCAGCCCTTCCGCAATGTCACGGTCGTGACCGCCGTCCTTGAGGCGATGATGTTGCACCACCGCGGCAAGCGGAAGCTGGACGTCGAGTCGATGCTCACCGCCATCGAGGAGGCCGGGCTGCAACCGCGCATGTTGCACCCCAACGGCCCTCGGCGCAAGAGCCGGTTCGCGTTCGTCATCCACCCCCTCTCGACCCAGTACTTCCGCAACGTCGAGCCCCTCGGTTCGCTGACCAAGGTGCCCGGCATGACCCCGGTCATCGAGAAGGCCGCCGCCTACTTCCCACCCTTCGTTTACGGACGGATGACCGGCATCACCTCGCCGACGGGTGCCGAGGCCGAAGGGTGGCTGATCTCTGTCGGCGGCACACCCAAGGAGTTGCTGGCGCACAGTCCCGAGTTCACCTACGACCGGCTCCTCGAAGCGGCCGAGATCGCGCAGGGCCTCGGCGCCCAGGTGATGGGGCTCGGTGCCTTCACCAAGGTCGTGGGCGATGCGGGTGTCACGGTGGCACAACGGGCTCCGCTGCCGGTGACGACGGGCAACAGTTACAGCGCGTCCGGTGCCCTGTGGGCGGCGCACGAGGCCATCCGGCGCCTCGGCATAGCCGAGATCGACGCCGACGGGCGGTTGCGTGGCAAGGCGATGGTCGTCGGCGCCACGGGCGCCATCGGCTCGGTGTGCGCGCGGCTGCTCGCGATGGCGTGCGACGAACTGTGGCTCGTGTCACCGGAGACGGCCAAGCTGCTCACGATCAAGCACTCGATCGAGCGGGAGCACCCGCGCGCGAGTGTGCACGTGGCCGCCAAGCCCGACAAGCACCTGTCCGAGATGGACATGATCGTCACGGCCACGTCGGCGGCCGGTCAGAAGGTCCTCGACGTCATGCGCATCAAGCCCGGCTGTGTCGTCACCGATGTCGCTCGCCCGCTTGACCTTTCGGCCGATGAGGTCGCCAAGCGCCCCGACATTCTCGTCATCGAATCCGGAGAGATCGAGCTGCCCGGCGATGTGCACATGCGCGACATCGGTCTACCCAAGGGCGTCGCGTATGCCTGTCTCGCCGAGACCGTCGTGCTCGCCCTCGAGGGCCGGTACGAGCGGTTCACCGTCGGCCGGGAGATCGAGTGGGCCAAGGTCAAGGAGATCTATCAACTCGGGCTCAAGCACGGGATGAAGCTCGCCACGATCTCCGGAGTCAACGGCGTCTTCACCGAGGCCGACTTCGCCCGCGTCCGCGAACTCGCCCTGGCTGCCCGCGCTGCTCAGGAGGCCAAGAAATGAAGGATGTCGCCGGTGCCACGGTCCTGATCACGGGCGCTGCGATGGGGATGGGACGCCTCTTCGCCGAGCGCGCCATCGCCGAGGGAGCCGACACGGTGGTGCTCGTCGACGTCAACGCCGGCGCCCTCGAACAGACGGCGGCCGAATTGTCCGGCGGTGCCACCCGGGTGCTCGCCGAGGTGGTCGACGTGCGCAAGCTGACCGACATCCGGGCGTGCGCGAAGCGCGTCGCCAACACCGCCGGCCCGGTCCAGATCCTCATCAACAACGCCGGTGTCGTGCGGGGCAACCACTACTTCTGGGAAACCGACCCGGTGGCGGACACCAAGTTCACGATGGAGGTCAACGCGCTCGCTCCGATGTATGTCGCGCGGGTGTTCTTGCCGCAGATGATCGAGAGCGACGCCGACTGCCGCCTGGTCAACCTCGCCTCCGCCGCCGGCCTGACCGCCAATCCCCGGATGGCCGTGTACGCCGCCTCCAAGTGGGCCGTCGTCGGCTGGTCCGACTCGGTGCGGCTGGAGTTGGAGCAGGCCGGACACCACCACGTGAAGGTCACGACGGTCTGCCCCTACTACGTCAAGACCGGCATGTTCGACGGGGCCCGGTCGGCGCCGCTGTTGCCGTTGCTCGAACCCCAGGACGTCGTCGACAGCACCTGGCATGCGATGGTGCGCGGGGACGCCATGCTGGTCATGCCGCGGACGGTGATCCTCAGCGAGACGGTCAAGGGGATTCTGCCTGTGGGAGTAAGGGATTTCGTCGCCGACAAGGTGCTCGGGATCTATCACACGATGGACGACTTCACCGGGCGTAACCCTGGTTGATCCCCCATCATCGGTGGGGGTCCTTGACGCGGGTCGAGGTTCGCTTGGCACACTTCCTTGCATGACGTCCGTGAGGACAGCTGGGGGGAGTTGACGAGTGAGCGCGACGACAACGTCCGTGACACCGGTGAGTGCGTCCACGGCCGTGAGTGTGCCCAGGACCGTGGGAGCCAAGCAGCGGGTGGCCGCGGCACTCGGGGAGGCGAGTGCGGTGACTGCGCTGCTTGCGGTCTTTACGTGGATCCAGAACCGGCTGGGCACTAATACCGCTGCGGCGCACGCGAATGCTGACGCTGTCGCCCGCCTGGACGGAAGCGAGATCCTGGGGTGGGAGGTCAGTGCGAACACGTGGCTCGCCGGGATCCCTTGGCTCGCAGCGCTTTCGGCGCTGCTCTACAGCGTCGTTCTCTTCGCGCCACCGGCGGTCCTCGCGTGGGCCTGGTGGCGGGACCGCGCGGCATACGGCCGGCTGCGCACCATGCTCGTGACGTTGACGTTCGCCAGCCTCATCCCGTTCGCGCTCTTTCCCGTGGCCCCGCCGCGGCTGCACGTGCCGGGCACCGTCGACATCGTCGAGCGCTATCGGCTGCTCGGTTCGTCGACCACGCCGACGACCGAGAGTGCGGCCAACCTCTTCGCCGCTACCCCGAGTCTCCATGTCGCCTGGGCGTGCTGGGTCGCCTACGCGGTGTGGGTGGTGCTGCGGCGCCGCGGCTTCCGGCCGTATGCCGTCTGGTCCTTCCCCGTCGTCGCGGCGGCTGATGTCGTGGTCACCGCGAATCACTATCTCCTCGACGTCTTTTCGGGCGGGCTGCTGGCTCTGCTCACCATCGCCGGCGTCGGCGCCGGCCACCGGTGGCTGGCCCGCATCTGAGGTAGCGCAGCGGGCAAAATAGGGCGTCCTGCCGAGGTGCGGGACTACCTCAGACGGCGAGTCTCGTGGTGTCGACAACGACGAAAACCCGAGACAGGGAGCAGTCATGAGCTACATCACCCCCGAACTGGTCGAGGCCGTCACCGCACGCCACTACGAG
>ERZ795053.2817-NODE-2817-length-20462-cov-22.760817_pt1 | contig 20462 bp, 16 predicted proteins | sample MGYA00375137_ERZ795053 | MGnify/ENA primary metagenome ERZ795053 (study PRJEB30182, sample SAMN05720284) | activated sludge metagenome | isolation source: Anaerobic digester | place: Hong Kong | collected 2014-12-17 ...
AAGGCAGTTGCGCTATCCTCTGCGCTAAGGGGGCACACTATGTTCGATTTTAGCGAAGCGGCGCGTCTTCGTCAAACCATACAATCGATGTAAGGGAAAGGCTGCAACGATTTCTGGTGTGGCGAATGCTGAGCGGCCAGCGGCGAGGCCGACGGTCCGGGCGTTTCAAAAGTCGCGAAGCGAGCCGCCGCGCCGGACATCTGGCGATGTTTGAAGCGTCGTAATTCGGAGAATGCTCGAGTACTGATTGCATGCAATCCGTCGCTGCGGAATCTGGCACACGGGAATTCAGCACAAAATGCGGACATTTGCGAAGCCCTGCCGAGGGTCAAAAACCTATTGACGATGAATACGGGGCACGCTACACTAAGATCGCAGTCACCAAACACGGCCGAATCTTCCAATAAGTCAGGAGCCCCGAAATGAATAAGCAGATCACCGTATGGGAATTTGTGCGCCTGGTCATCGCACTTGTCGTTGCCATCGTCATCTACTTCATATTGGCCGATATCGCCTACGCGTTTCTCCCCGCAGAAGAAGGACTGACAGCTTTTGTCGTGTATTTGCTCCTTGGCTTGTTGCTTCCCGCCTTTGCTGCAATCCTATTCGCCGGCGTCGTGCCATCTTGGCGTTACAAAACGATTGCGACGACGATCTTGTTGATGGTTCTCACCATCTGGTCGCTGATCGATCTGGCGCTCTCACTTGAAGGATTGCTATCAGTCGTCGCCGCCTTGATTCGGCTAAGCGCGTCGATGAGCGGCGGATTGGGCGCCGTGCTGATTTGGTCCGGCCTCAAGAGCCGATACATGGAGCGGCACAAGGCTCGTATGGCAGAGGTGCAACCGCTGGAGAAAATGCCGCGCCCTTCAAGGCTCTTATTAGGCCTATCTTTTGCATCGATTCCGGCAACATACGTCACTGTTTTCGTCGCCACCTTTTTGGTCGTCGGATACAGCGCGCTCCTGCTACTCATGCTCTTTGAATTGCCGAGAATACCGGTGGTTCTACTTGTTGCGGCATTTCTGGCACCCGTGATCGCTGGCTGGGCATCGCTGCGCTCGATTTTGGCAATCTTCTTCCCGAAACCTCCCTTCCAACCAGCAACGGACATCGAACTTGCAGCAACACCCTTGCTGGACGCCGCCATAGACGAGGTCTGCACGCGCGTTGACACGCGCCGGCCCGATCACGTCATCCTGCACGCCGAACCAACCTTTTTCGTGACGCAACAGAAACTCCAAACATTTGACGGCGTCGTCAGCGGGCGCACCTTGGCATTGGGCATGCCGCTCTTGCTTCACCTGACAAACGTCGAGACCAAAGCTATCTTGGCCCATGAATTTGCCCACTTTTCCGGCCGCGACACGCTTTATTCGACCTGGGTCGCCCAAATCTACCGAAGCCTGGGCGAGTCGATTGGTCGCTTACGCAGTGCCACTGCCAATGCGGGGAGTTGGCTGCAAGTCGCCACAAATCTGTTGCTGTTGCCATCCCTCCTCTTCCTGATCGTCTTCCACGAATTCTTTGCCTCGATCGATGCAATCGTCAGTCGATCGCGTGAACTGCGTGCAGATTGGATCGCTGCCACGAATTACGGGGGTGCAGCGTTCATCGCTGCGTTGAAGAAGGTGGTTCAATATGGCACACACTACGCCAAAGAAGGCGGTGCGATTGATCTGAAGAGCGAAGCCACGTTGTTCCAACAGCAGTTGGCCGGCTTGGCGCAGAATGAAGCCCAGCTTGCCACCTATCTCGACGCGGCGATGGAAGCCAATGAACGCGAATTCGATAGCCATCCAACCTTGCGGACGCGCATAGGCAGCATTCCCCAGGCGCCTTCCATGCCCGAGCCGTCAACCATAAACCCGCCACAGGAAGGCGAGTTTGCGACAGAGCTCGCCAACGAAGCAAAGCGCCTATCCGATTCGCTGACGAACATCCTTCGCCAATTGCATGCTTATCACCAGCAAGAGCCGGCAACAGAACAAACTGTCGGCGATTGAATACGCGCCTCGTGCCCCATCACGGCACATGAGGCGTCTTGCAACTCGGGATGTGACCGTGCGACCATCTTGTGGCGAAATGGTTGGGTTCCTGGTTTGGGGCTGTGTCTGGCCTGGGCAATAATGGACGAGAGTCCCTGCCAAGATTCCAACACCTTCGCCAGGAGATTATTATGTCTGCTCACTTACTTTCCTCGCTGCTGCCGCAACCGGCTTTTGCCGAGGCGCGCACCGGCACATTGCGACTCGACACGACCGTCGGCGTGTGGGCCTCAGCCGGCGCCGAACGCGTCGCCTACCTCATGCAATCCGAACTGGGTCGTGCGACCGGACTAACCTTCGTGCCCGCCGGCCGCGACGAAGCCCGGATCGTCCTGCGCCTGGATGATGACGGGCGCGGCCCCGAAAGCTATCGCCTCGACATCGACGATCGACGCGCCGTGATTGCCGCGCCGGCGCCGGAGGGGCTGGTGCACGGCTTCTACACGCTGCGCCAGTTGCTGCCGGACGCCAACTGGCGTTCGGCGCCGCTGCCCGGCGTGACGTGGCGGCTGCCGGCCTGCCGCATCGTCGACGCGCCGCGCTTTCGCTGGCGCGGCTGCATGCTCGACGTCTCCCGCCACTTCGCGCAGAAGCAGACGATCCTGCGCTTCATCGATCTGCTCTCGATGCACCACTTCAACCGGCTGCATCTGCACCTGAGCGACGACCAGGGCTGGCGTGTGGAGATCAAGGCGTTCCCCAAGCTGGCCGAAGTCGCCTCGCACCGCACTCGCACGGGGCTCGGCTTTGCGCAATCGGCGAGCGAGCCGCACGACGGCACGCCGCACGGTGGCTACTACACCCAAGACGACCTGCGCGAGATTGTCGCCTATGCAGGCGCGCGCGGCATCACCGTCGTGCCGGAGATCGACCTGCCGGGCCACTCGCGCGCGTTGATCGCCGCCTACCCGGAGTACGGTTGCACGCCCGAGCAGGAGCTGGAGGTCAGCCCGATTTTTGGCGTCAGCCGCGATCTGGTCAACCCGCTGCCGCGTACCCTCGCCGCGCTGGAGACGATCTTCGACGAGTTGCTGGCCATCTTTCCGTCACCGTGGATCCATGTGGGGGGCGACGAGGCGCCGCTGGACCCGTGGCGCAACTCGGCCGAAATCCGTGCGTATATGGAGAGCCAGGGCGTCGCGAGCGCCGAAGCCATGCGCACGCGCTTTACCGCGCACCTGGCGGCCTTCCTGGAAGCGCGCGGGCGACGGCTGGTCGGGTGGGACGAGATCATCCACTACGGCGGCATGACGCCCGAAAGCGTGATCATGTCGTGGCGCGGCGAGACGTCGGGGATCCGCGCGGCCGCCGAAGGCTACGACGTCATCATGGCGCCGGTCTTCCCCACCTACTTCGATTATGCACAGGACGAGGGTAGCGACGAACCGCTCGCCATCGGCCAGGCTACGACGCTCGAAGACGTGTATGCCTACGAGCCGGCGGCGCGCTGGCCGGACAAGGAGTCGTTTGCCAGGGTGCTTGGCGTGCAATGCCAGATCTGGCGCGAGGTGATCCTCGACGAGCAGCACCTGGAGTACATGGCCTTCCCGCGCGTTTGCGCCATAGCCGAGGTGGCCTGGTGCGCGCAGCGTGACGACTTTGCAGCCTTCAGCGAGCGTCTGACGCAGCACCTGGCGCGCCTGGACGCGTACGGCGTCAACTACCGCCCGCTTGCGGGGCCGCGCCCATGGCAAAAGGGCGGCACGGGGCGCAAAGCCTATCAATTCCGCTTCAATCTCAAGCAGGCGCTTGTCGCCTTCGACCAGATGGCCGAATCCGGTGAACCGCCGGCCGAGCATCTGAACGACTAAATCGGACGGATCGGGGCGCACCAGGCCAAATCTGTTTGGCATTGGTCGGCGCCCCGATTTATACTGATCGCATCCGTGGTGCCAGTGCATTGCCGGCCTGCTTGCGGCAGCCGCCGACGGGTCGGTCCTGGACATCTCACTTGACGCAAAGGAGCGCATTGTGTTGCATCGCACGCCACTTTACGACACCCACGTCGCCATGGGCGGGCGCATGGTGGAATTCGCCGGCTATGAGCTTCCGGTGCAATATCCCACCGGACCCACCGCAGAGCACCATGCCGTGCGCACGGCTTCCGGCCTGTTCGATATCGACCACATGGGTCAGTTCGAGCTGGGCGGCCCCGATGCCGATGCTTGCCTGCAGAAGTTGCAGGTGTGGGACATCGAGCAGATGGGCGAGGGCGATGCCCACTACAGCGTGCTCTGCTATGCGGATGGCACCGTCGTCGACGATATTTTCCTCTACAAGCTACACGGCCGCTGGCTGATCATCGTCAACGCCTCCAACCGGGCCAAGGACTGGGAGTGGATCGAGCGCCACCTGCAAGGCTTCGACGCCGCGCTGATCGAGCGCTCCGACGAGCTGGCAATGCTGGCACTGCAAGGCCCCAAAGCCGAGCAGATACTGCAGAAGCTCACCGCCTACCCGCTCGGCACCGTCGCCACGCGCACGGCCGTCGAAACCGAGATCGGCGGGATGACGGTCATCGCCGGGCGCACCGGCTACACGGGCGAGGATGGCTTTGAGCTCTACGTGCCCGTCGATGGTGTGGTCGCCTTCTGGAACTTGTTGCTCGATGCCGGCAAGGATGACGGGCTGCTTGCCTGCGGCCTGGCCGCGCGCGACAGCTTGCGCTTCGAAGCGTGCATGCCGCTCTACGGCCACGAACTGAGCCCGCACATCAACCCGCTGGAGGCGCGCCTGGGCTGGACCGTCTCGTGGACAAAGAACTTCATCGGCCGCGATGCGCTGCTCAAAGTCAAGCTGGAAAAGCCTGCGCGCATCCTTGTCGGGCTGGAGATGGTTGACAAAGCGGTGCCGCGCGAGCACTATGATATTGCCGTCAACGGCCAGGTCGTCGGCCACGTCACGTCCGGCATGAAGAGCCCGACGCTCGACAAATTCCTGGCGATGGCAATGGTGCCGGCTGAGTACAGCGCGCTGGGCACGCGCCTCGACGTGATCGTCCGCGGCCAGCCCAAGCAAGCTGTCGTCGTCAAGCGGCCATTCTACAAACCGCAATACAAATAAACTCAATTTCGTCTTCCGGTCTCCTCGGAGTGTCCGGCACACCGGTGGAACAAACTCAAGCCAAAGGAGAAATCATGGCAAGCTACAAACTGGACAAGAGCGTCAAGTACGCCAAGAGCCACGAGTGGGTGCGCCTGGAGGATGGCATCGCCGTCGTCGGTGTCTCCGACTATGCCCAGGATTCGCTGAGCGATGTCGTCTATGTCGACCTGCCTGAAGTCGGCGATACCGTCACCGCCGGCGAGCAGGCCGCGACGGTCGAGTCCGTCAAGGCGGCGGAAGATGTCAACGCCCCGATCAGCGGCGAGGTGATCGAGGTCAACGGCGCTCTGGAAGACACGCCGGAGATCGTCAACGACCGGCCCTATGCCGCCTGGTTCTTCAAGGTCAAGCCGACCTCCAGCCTCGACGCCGAACTTGCCGACCTGATGAGCGCCGAGGAGTACGACGACTTCGTCGACAATCTCGACGAGTAGGATATTCGACACGGATCGGGCCGGCATCGCCGGCCATCCTGTCAGCGAATCGCGGTTCGGCGCGCTTGTGCGCCGAACCGTTTTTCGTTGCAGGGATACAAACTCGTGCGGCGGGCGGGAATATGGCGTACTTCCGCCCCGCCAAAGTTGTGGTATCCTCCTCCACAATGTGCCGCCCACCTGGAAACAGCTTGCTCTCCCCAGGTGCGGTGCAGGAAAAATCGCGGTTCTCTGCCCGGCGCTGCCGGGCTTGAAACATACGGACAAGGGCGCCTATGGCCGGAAGCTCCGGCACCCAGAGCATGCAGCAGTGGGCAGGGCTGTTGCGTTCCATCGCCGTCTACTACGGCAACCCGCTCAAGCTGCGACGGATGCAGCGTTTCTACGCACAATTCATTGCGCCCGGCGATCTCTGCTTCGATCTGGGCGCGCATGTGGGCAACCGGCTCTTCGTCTGGTCGCGCCTGGGTGCACGCGTGATCGGCATCGAACCGCAACCGGCCTGCATCGCGCTCCTGCGCCGCTGGTATGGTCGCTCGCCCTCCATCACGCTCGTGGAGGAAGCAGTCGGCGCCGAGCCCGGCCAGGCGACACTCATGGTCAGCGCCAGGACGCCCACCGTCACGACGCTGTCGCAGGAGTGGATCGATGCCGTGCGCCAGTCGGACTCCTTTGCCGCCGTGCGCTGGGAAGGCGCGGCCGCAGTGAAAGTCACGACACTCGACGACCTCATCGCCCGCTTCGGCGCACCGGCCTTCTGCAAGATCGACGTCGAGGGCTTCGAACTTGAAGTGCTGCGCGGGCTGTCGCAGCCGCTGGCGGCGCTCTCCTTCGAGTACATCCCGGCGGCCAGGGAGATGGCACTGGCCTGTCTCGACCGCCTGGCGATGCTGGGCCGCTACGAGTTCAACTGGTCGCCGGGCGAGCAGCATCGGCTGCAGTCGGCGCAGTGGCTGGACGCCGGAGCGATGGCCGGCTGGCTGGCGGCGTTGACGGAGGAATCCGGCTCCGGCGACATCTACGCCCGGCGCGCAGGCTGACGCCGGGCGTGCCGGGCAATCCGTTTCACCGTGCGCGCTCGTTTCTCTGTTGGTAGTGAGTTCCTATGACTGGACACGGACAGCTTGCTGGCGGACCAATCGACGATCGACGGCTTGCCGGGCTGCGCCGGCAGTGGCTGCTGGTGGCTGTCGCCTACCTGGCGGTGCTCGGCGGCGGCTATGCGGTCATGCTGCGCGTGTGGCCGCCGCCTGATGCCGCGCGCTGGCTGCTGCTGGCCTCCGCCACCATGCTCGTGCAGATGGTCGTCCTGTGGTGGGCGCTGCAATTCAATCACCGCCCGGATGAGGCGGCACTCTTCCGCACCATCGGCGTCGCCAATGGCATGACGCTGGCGCGCGGGCTCCTGACGTGCCTGATGGCCGGCTTCCTCTTCGGCCCGCAACCGCTGGGCGTCCTGGCCTGGGCGCCGGCCATCCTCTACATGGCGGAGCGCGTGATCGACTTCTTCGACGGCTTCGTCGCCCGCTACACCCGACGTGAGACGAAGCTGGGCGGCATCCTCGACATGGAATTCGACGGGCTCGGCATTCTGATCGCCGTGGGGCTCGGCATCCAGTATGGCCGGCTGCCGGCCTGGTACCTGATCCTCGGCCTCGGCCGCCAGCTCTTCGTGCTGGGTATGTGGATCCGCACGCGCCTGGGCAAACCCAACTACGACATGACGGCCAGCGATCACCGGCGCGTCATTGCCGGCATCCAGACGAGTTTCATCGCTGTCGTGCTCTGGCCGATTTGGACGGTCGAGGTGGCCATGTTCGCGGCGTGGCTCTTTGCCGTGCCGCTCGTGCTCAGCTTCGTGCGCGACTGGCTGGTCGTCAGCGGCGTGCTGGACCCGGCGTCGGACGGCTACCGGCGCGCGCGGCGCGATGCCAAGCGCGTCGTCGAACGCTGGCTGCCGCTGGCAGCGCGCGTCGGCGGCGCTGTGCTGGCCGTCATGCTCTTGTGGCCGCTTGCCGCGTCGGCGCAGTGGGGCGCGTGGGCGATTCTCCTGGCCGGGCTGGCGACCTTGTGCTTCCTGCTCGGGGTCCTGAGCCGCGTGGCGGCGCTGGCCATTGCCTTCCTGGCCGGCTTCAATGCGGTGAGCGCCGGGCTGAATCTCGACAACGCGCTGCTGCTGGCGTGTGCCGTCCTGGTGCTGCACACGGGCGGCGGCATGCTGGCGCTCTGGCAGCCGGAGGAATATTACGTCCACGCCAAGCTGGGCACGCGCGACGAGGCGGGCGTATGACTGCTGCGCTGCGCAACCTCACGCGCCGGCGACCGCCGGTGGGGTCCTTCGCACCGCGCCTCTTCTGGCTGGCACTGGCGCTGGCCCTGCTCTGGCTGACGCTGCGCGCCGTCAATCTCGCCGAGGTATGGGACTATCTGCGCCATCTGCAGCCCGGCCAGTTACTGCTGTTGCTGGCCGTCAACGTGGCGGTGCTGGCGACCTTCAGCGCGCGCTGGTGGCTGCTGCTCTACGCCCAGGGCTATGCGCTTCCCTACCACAACCTCATCGCCTACCGCCTGGCCACGTTTGCCGTCAGCTACTTCACGCCCGGCCCGCATTTCGGCGGCGAGCCCCTGCAAGTCTACCTGGTGACGGCGCGGCACAAAGTCCCGGTTTCTGTGTCGATTGCGGCCGTCGTGCTCGACAAGGTGCTGGAGATGCTGGCCAATTTCACCTTCCTGACGCTGGGCGTGCTCTTCGTGCTGCGGCTGCAAGTGCTGCCCGGCGTCAGCGATGAGCAGATGCTCGCCGCCAGCCTGCTGTTGCTGTCGCTGCCCATCATGGTGCTGGTGGCGCTGTGGCTGGGCTGGCACCCGCTCTCCACGGTGCTGGGCTGGATCGACCGGGGCTGGCACCGCGTCGCGGGCTGGCGTGGCCGCAACCCCAGCGCGCTGACGGAGAGCGCATTCTATCGCACGGTGCGCCAGAGCGAAGAGCAGAGCACCCTGCTCTGCCGGCAACATCCCTTCATTCTGCTGTTGGCGCTTGGCGCGTCGGCGCTGAGTTGGGCCGCGATCGTCGCCGAGTTCTGGTTCATGACCGGTGTGTTGGGGCTGGGGCTGACGCTGCCCGAGGCGGTGGCGGCGCTGCTGGCCGCGCGTGTCGCCATCCTGCTGCCGCTGCCGGCCGCGTTGGGTGCGCTGGAGGCAAGCCAGGCATTGGCCATGCGTGCACTGGGGCAGAGCCCGGCTGCCGGCGTCAGCCTCAGCCTGCTGATCCGCGGGCGCGATGTATTTCTCGGTGTGGTCGGTCTGCTTTTGGCCGGAGCAATGGTGTGGTGGCGCAAAGACGAGCCGGATGCCGGCCAGCCTTCCCTCCCTACAGTCCAGGGTTCGCCTGTGGTCGAGCACGGCGAGTAGACGTCTACTGTTTTGTGCGAACCTCGACGAAGGTCGTCTGGCCATCGCGCACGAAGAACTCAGCGCGCACCGCTTCGCCGTTGACGTTGCCCACGAGCACGTAGTAACCGGCCGGCACGTCGCCCATGGCCCCATTCTCACCCCAGGCCGGGTTGGGACCGATGTTCTCGTCGTCGCGATAGGTCTCGATCATGCGGCCCCAAACGGCGCGGCCATCTTCAAAGCGAGCCAGCGTCAGCCGCGCAGCAGGCCACGACCGGCCATCCGCGGTGATGAGGCGGACTGCCACGGCGCCATCACCCGGCGCCGGCTTGAGCCACAGATAGGCATTGACGCTGTTCTGGTAGGTGTTCTCGCCGACGCGCATCTCGACATGCAAGTGCGGGCCGATGGCGATGCCGGTCATGCCCACTTCGCCGACGATGTCACCCGGCTCGACGCGCTGGCCAACCTCTACCGTGACGCGGCTCAGATGGCCGTAGAGTAGAAAGGCATTCAGTTCACCGCCGGCGACAGGCAACTTGCGCTCCAGTTGGATGACGACTGTATTGCCGTAGAAGTTCGGATAGGGTCCCTGGACGATCGGATCGTCCAGACCGGCATGGATGACGGTGCCGGTTGTGCCGGCCATGACCGGCGTTCCCCACGGGTTGGCGATATCGATCCCGTGGTGGGGGCGATAGCGGCCGCCGCCCGTGGAGCCAAACTGGTAACTGGGTGCGGCGACGGCGTTGTACTCTGTGCCGAGAAAGGCCGATTGCACCCAGAAATGGTCGTTTTCCTCGGGCGGCGCCGGCACGAACGACGACCAGGCGCGGGTCGGCCCTTCGTAGACCTCGGCGGGCAGCGGTTCGGGCTCGGGCGCCAGCGCCGGTTCCGGCTCGGCTACTTCGGCCGGCTGCACTTCGAGCCCCGGGATAGGGATGATCTCCACCTGGGTAATGGGCGACTCGACGACCTCCTCCACCATGGGCGGAATACGCACGCTGGAGAGGTCGAACCGCGGTTGGGGCGGGAAGTTGACATCGCCGATGGGCAGCAGGCCCATGAGTCCGAGGTTGGCCCGTTCGGCGCCGGCGACAGCCAGTGGACGATCGACCACGGCGCCGGCCACGGTGAACGCGCGCCGCGGGTCGGGCGTCGGCGTAACGATGACGATCTGTGCCAGTTCGCTCGTGTCGATGGTGGGCACGGGGGTGGCGGATGGCACCGGCGTCGGCGTAAAAGTGGGGCGCAGGCCGAGAATCGTGCCGGGCTCGGCGGCGGCCGAACGCTCGGCGGCAATGGCCGGCTCGACGACGCCACCATCGTTGTCCGTGCTGCGCAGCCAGAGCAGCCAGCCGGCTGCTACGACGCTCACGGCCACGGCGGCGCGCACGGCGTTGGCCTTCCACGGCCGGCGCGGCCTGGTCGCCTGCGGCACGATGACCTGCGCTGTACCGCGCTCGTGTGTTAGAATGCCGTTGAGTTTGTCATCTTGCCGGGCAGCGGACGGAAACTGGCTGTCACCGGCTTGACCGGAAGGATCGGACGGTTGAAAGAAATCGAACGAAGCGAGCGAACGCCGCAAACCGGCGATGAAATCGTTGAGACTCAACTTGATACCCTTCACCGAGTACACTTCGACATCTTCACCCTCTTTCCGGCCATGTTCGCCGGGCCGCTGGGCGAGAGCATCATCGCTCGCGCGCTCGACCGGGATCTGATATCGATTTGCCTCCACAACGTCCGTGATTTTACCACGGACCGCCATCACATCTGCGACGACACACCCTACGGCGGCGGCGGCGGCATGGTCATGAAACCGGAACCCATCTTCCGCGCCGTCGAAAGCGTGTTGTCACGCCCGGCGGGCTGGGCACTGCCACCCGCCGATGCCTACGTCAACCTGCCGCCCTGGGATGCCGACGTTGCGACGATGGTCGATCGCTCGACACCCGTCATCCTGCTCTCGCCCCAAGGCCGCCGGCTGACCCAATCCGTCGTGGCCGAACTGGCCGCCCTGCCGCGCCTGGCGCTCATCTGCGGCCGCTACGAAGGCGTGGACGAGCGCGTCCTCTCGCAACTGGTGACCGACGAGATCAGCATCGGCGACTACGTGCTCAGCGGCGGCGAACTCGCGGCGATGGTCATCGTCGACGCCGTCACGCGCCTGATGCCCGGCGCCCTGGGCGACGAACTTGGCGCGCACCACGACAGCCATTCGCCAGGGCTCGACGGCCTGCTCGAAGGGCCGCAATACACACGCCCGACAGCCTTCCGCGGCGAAGCGGTCCCTGCCATCCTGCTCAGCGGGCATCATGCCAACGTCAATCGCTGGCGCCGCCAACAGGCGCTCCTGCGCACGCTGCAACGGCGGCCCGACTTGCTGGCGGCTGCACCGTTGACCAAGGCGGACATCGCCTTTCTCCGGCAGCACGGCTGGTCACCATGACCGCCGCGGCCGAAACAACAACGCCCCATATTATATGCCGGTGCGTAAGGCGATCCCAAATCCGCCCACAATCCGGGTGCGACGAACCTCCAATGCGCGGACTTTATTGCTCGCCAGTGGCGTGCCGGTTTTGACGCGCACGGCCCTCGTGCTATACTGCTCAAGTTGTTGTCAAGACTTGGTGCAGACCCGCACACCCTTTGGGGTTGACCGTTTGTTCAAGGTCCAGGTACAACGACGATATGAAACGAATGTTGCGCACGGCGTGCAATTCCGCCGGTTTGGCGAAGATTTAATTGACGAAGGATGGTTCATTATGACGAACGCTTTGATGGCTTCGCTTCAGCCTGAAATGAGTCCCGATTTTCCCGATGTTGCGCCGGGCGACACCGTGCGCGTCCATCAGAAGATCGTCGAAGGGCGCAATGAGCGCATCCAGGTCTTCCAGGGTGTCGTGATTGCCATGCGCGGCGGCAAGTCGGCCGGCGCGACCTACACGGTTCGCCGCACGGCCGCTCACGGCGTCGGCGTCGAGCGTACCTTCCCGCTCTACAGCACGACGGTGGAAAAGGTCGAGGTGCTGCGCAAGGCTCGTGTGCGGCGCGCCCAGCTCTACTACCTGCGCGAGCGCCAGGGCAAGTCGGCCCGCCTGCGCGAGAAGCGCTTCCTCAAGGCGTAACGGCCTAACTTTCGGCAGGATGACTTGAATGCGCCGGCTCTTCGTGAGCCGGCGCATTTTTTCGTTTCCGGTTCAACCGGATCGCGGTTCCCAGGATCGATCACCTGCGGTAGAATGAGGTCATGCATGGGGTGCCCGATTTACAGACCGAACGACGCCTGTGGACGCAGGGCTTCCGCCACGTGGCCGGCATCGACGAGGCGGGGCGCGGCGCGCTGGCAGGGCCGGTGGTGGCCGGCGCGGTGATCGTCGACCCGGATGCGTGCGACGCGCCCGTCTGGTCGGCAGTGCGCGACAGCAAGCAACTCTCGCCGGCCGCGCGTGCGACGTTGGTTCCGCAGATCGAGGCGGCTGCGCTGGCGTGGGCCGTCGGTGTCGTCGAAGCTGCGATCATCGACGAGGTCGGCATTGCGCCGGCGACGCGGCTGGCCATGCGTGCCGCCGTCGACGCGCTCGTCCCCCAGCCGAACTACCTGCTCATCGACTGGGTGCGCCTGCCTCTCGTCAACATCCCGCAGCAGAGCATGGCCAAGGCTGACCAGCACATTGTCTCCGTAGCGGCGGCCTCTATTCTGGCGAAAGTTCACCGAGACGGCATCATGGTCGAACTGGGCAAACAGTACGCCGCCTACGGCTTTGCCTCGCACAAGGGCTACGGCGCCGCCGCCCATCTCGCCGCATTGGCCCAGTGCGGCCCGTCGCCCGTCCACCGCCACAGCTTCGCGCCCATTGCGCGGCCGGCCACCCTCTTTGATCTGCCATGACCACTGCCGATCCACGCCGCCGGCTTGGCGCAGCCGGTGAAGAGCTGGCGCTGAAGAAGCTGCTCGACAGCGGACTCACCGTCATCGAGCGCAACTGGCGCTGTCGCGAGGGCGAAGTCGACATCGTCGCCCAGGAGATTGCCCCGGACTTTGTCAATGGCGGTGCGCCCGGTACGTGGCTCGTGCTGGTCGAAGTGCGGACGCGGCGCGGCAGCACATTCGGCACGGCGCTGGAGTCGATCACGCCGCGCAAGGCACGCAAGATGCGCGACGTCGCCCACCGCTACGTGCAGGAGCATGGCTGGCGCGGGCCGTGGCGCATCGACGTCGTCGGCGTGCAGATGGATGGCCAGGGACACCTGCTGGCCGTGGAGCATGTTCGCAATGCCGTCGGCGATGAATGAGCACGCCGGCGCGGTGCTGCCGCCACTCGTCGCCATAGTCGGGCCGACAGGGGTCGGCAAGACTGCCCTGAGCCTCCGGTTCTGCCGGCGCTTCCGCGGCGAAGTGGTGAGCGCCGACAGCCGCCAGATCTACCGCGGCATGGACATCGGCACGGCCAAGGCATCCTCCGCCGAGCAGGCCGCCGCGCCGCATCACCTGCTCGACGTGCGCGCCCCCGATGAGGTGCTCACCCTGGCCGAATATCAACACCTGGCCTATGCCACCATCGATGCCATCCACGAGCGCGGCCGCGTGCCCTTTCTCGTCGGCGGCACGGCGCTCTACGTGCGCGCGGTGGTGGAAGGGCTGCGCATCCCGGAGGTGCCGCCCGACCCGGTGCTGCGCGCCGAACTGGAGGCGGATCTGGCACGCAATGGTGTGGGCGCGCTCTTCGAACGGCTAGCCGCGCTGGACCCGCTGACGGCACAGCAGATCGATGCGGCCAACCCGCGCCGCGTGTTGCGTGCGCTGGAGATCTTCCTGGTCACGGGGCAGCCCAAGGTCCTGCTGGAAGGCGCGACGCCCCCGCCCTATCGCGTCCTGCTGGTCGGGCTGGCGCAGGCGCGCGAGCGGCTCTATGCGCGCATCGACGCGCGCGTCGATGCCATGCTGGCCGGCGGGCTGATAGCGGAAACGCAACAGTTGCTGACGGCCGGATACTCGCCGCGCCTGCCCTCCATGACCAGCCTGGGCTATCGCGAGATCACAGCCTATCTGCACGGCGAGATCGACCTGGCAACCGCGGCGCAGCGCATGAAACATGAAACGCACCGCTTTGTGCGTCACCAGAGCACCTCATTTCGCAAGATGGACGGCATTCAGTGGTTCGACATCGACGAGACGGCGCCGGAAATCATCGAGGCGTTCGTGGGCGACTGGCTGGAGGGCGCCGGCTGAGGCGCAGGGAAGCAGACGCCACGTGGAACCACAGCGCCTGCCGCGTCGTCTTTGCCGGCATCGTCGCCGTGTTTTCGCCCATGCCGCATTGCGTCACAGCATTTTCGGCGTTGCGGTGGTATCCAATCGGCAGGTATAATGACAGATACACTTGCGGCAGCTACCAGGCAATCCTGGACACGCGATGCGGCCGCAAGGTGGAAGGAGACGATTTTGCTTCCCAGTACGCCACTCTCCACGGAGCCTTCCAGGCGGAGGCGCAAGGCTGAAAGCTCGGCCCCACCTGAGAGCGACCCGGCAAAGAGCCAGCCTACACAGCCGGCCGCAGAGCCTGAAGCTGCGCAGGTCAACGGCAGCGTCGACGCCAGCCATGATGTTCCTGCGCCGGTAGAGGCTGCTGCGGTCAACGGCCAGGCGCCGGCCGGCACCTCCGATGCGGTGCCTGCAACACCGGCCGGCATAGGCGTCCCGTGGGCGGCGCTCCCCAGACTCAAGCCGCTGCCCACGGCTGACGGCAAGGAACACATCTGGATCGATCCATCTCCCGAAGAACGACAGGCCATGGACCAACTCTGGCAGCATCTGCCCGACAGCTTCAAGACTGAGAACCGCGACCTGCTGCTGCGCGCCTACATGCTGGCCAGCTACGCGCACCGCAACGCCCAGCGCGATAGCGGCGAGCCATACATTACGCACCCGATCGCCGTCTCCGAAATCCTGACCGAGCTGCGCATGGACCCGGAGGCGCTGGCCGCCGGCCTGCTGCACGATGTTGCCGAGGATACGGAGTTTGGCGTCGACTATATTCGGATCCAATTCAGCCCTACCATCGCCAAGTTGGTCGATGGCGTGACCAAGCTCAAGAAAATCCAGGAGAAGAAGAGCAAGTCGGACGTTCCGGTCAGCAACCAGAAGGCTGAATCGCTGCGCAAAATGATGCTGGCCAGCATCGAGGACCTGCGCGTGCTCATCATCAAGCTCGCCGACCGCCTGCACAACATGCGCACGCTGGGCGGCCAGAAGGAGCACAAGCGCCGGCGCATCGCGCGCGAGACGCTCGACTACTATGCGCCGCTGGCCAACCGGCTGGGCATCTGGCGAATCAAGTCGGAGTTGGAGGACCTGAGCTTCCGCTATCTCAACCCTGCCAGCTACAAGGAAATCAAGAACGCCATCCAGCAGAAGGAAGGCGACCGCGACAAGCTGGTCATCAAGACCAAGATGGAGCTCGAGCGCGCCCTGGCCGAAGCCGGCATCCAGGCGCAGATCGACGGGCGGCCGAAACATATTTACTCCATCTTCCGCAAGATGGAACGCAAGGGCGTCGGTTTCGAGCAGATCTACGATGTTCATGGCTTCCGCATCATCGTCGAGACGGTGGCGCAGTGTTATGCCGTGCTTGGCGTCGTGCACACCATGTGGCACCCGATTCCGGGCGAGTTCGACGACTACATCGCCAACCCCAAGGACAACATGTATCGCAGCCTTCACACCGCGGTGCGTATCAAGAAGGACGGCCGGCCGGTCGAAATTCAGATCCGCACGCAGGAGATGCATGACATGGCGGAGTTGGGCGTTGCGGCGCACTGGCAGTACAAGGAGCAGGCGCGCCACAGCGAGGATGTACAGAAGAAGATCGGCTATCTGCGCAAGCTCATGTCCGAACCGCTTTCCATGAGCGACTCCGACGAGTTTGTCGACGGCATGAAGACCGATGTCTTCAGCGATCGCGTGCTGGTCTTTACGCCAAACGCCGACATCATCGACCTGCCGGCCGGCTCGACGCCCATCGACTTTGCCTACGCGATCCACACCGAGTTGGGCCACCGCTGCCGCGGCGCCAATGTCAACGGCAAGCTGGTGCCGCTCGACTACAAACTGCACAACGGCGACCAAATCTCGATCATCTCCGCCAAGCGCGGCGGGCCAAGCCGCGACTGGCTGAACCCCGACCTGGAGTTCGTGGCGACCCAGCGGGCGCGCAGCAAGATTCGCGCCTGGCTGCGCAAGCAAAATCGCGACGAGAATATCCTGCGCGGCCGGCAGGCGCTGGAGAAAGAGTTGCAGCGACTTTCGGCCGACATGAGCTTCGAGACGGTGAGCAAGCTCTTTCGCTACGAGGAACTCGAAGATTTCCTGGCAGCCATCGGCTATGGCGACATCAACTCGCAGCACATCGCTACCAAGGTGCTGGAGTACGAACGCCGCGAGCAAGAACGGCTTGCGCCGTACGATCACTTTTCCTTCCACACCGGGCAGAATGCTGCCGATGCCGATGCTACCTTCGACGGCCTGCGCGTGCAGGGGGTTGAAGGGCTGCTCACCAACCTGGGCAAGTGCTGCAGCCCGGTGCCGGGCGATCCGATTCTCGGCTATGTGACCAAGGGGCGCGGCGTGACCATTCACACGCAGAAGTGTCCCAACATCAACCGCATGCTCGGCCGTGACAACGGACGTATCATCGAAGTGTCGTGGACGACGAAGCAGGAGAAGACCTATCCCGTGAAGATCCACGTGATGGCCTACGATCGCTCCGGCCTGGTGCGCGATGTCGCCGCGCTGGTTGCCGACGAGCACGTCAACATGCGCAACATCGAGGCCGTCACGGGGCAGAAGGATGGGCTCGCCGTAATCAGCGCGACGCTGGAAATCCAGGACGTCGCCCAACTCACGCGTATCATGACAAAGATCGAGCGGCTGCCCAACATCAAGGATGTATTCCGCAAAGTGAGCTGACCGGGCGCCAGAAAATCAGGCAAACAAAAACGCTGCCGGAGTAATGGCTCCGGCAGCGTTCTCATTGGAGAGCGGCAAACGTTCGCATGCAGTGCTCAATCCAGGCAGAGGCGATATCCCCGGCCGCGTACGGTGACCAGGTAGCGCGGGTTGGACGGATCGATCTCGATCTGCTCGCGCAGCCAGCGAATGTGCACGTCGAGGGTGCGTGTATCGCCCAGGAACGACGTCTCCCAAATTTCCTCCATGAGTTCCCGCCGCGAGATAACCTCGCCATGGCGTGCCATGAATAACTGTAGCAGGGCGCTCTGCTTGGGCGTCACGTGGTGCTGGCCGCGCGGCGTCCTGACGATGCGCGTGTGCAGGTCGAGGCTGACCGGCCCCAGGGTGACGATGTGGTCATTGTCGGTGCGCGAGAGCATACGGTACAGGACGGCAAACAACTCCTCGCGTTTGGGCGGGTATGGAAGCCGCTCGTCGAGCCGCAGGCTAAGCGGGAGCGGAGAGATTGCGCTGATGCCCAACAAACGAGCAGACGGCCAGCGGTGGCGCACGATGTCGCAGAAGTTATAGCGGTCGTGCCCATCCAGTATCTCCACGGCCACCACCGTCGGCACCGCGCTGCGGGTCGCGGTGATCGCATCCTTCTGGCTGGTTACCAGCAGTGTCTGGAGGCGCGGCAGTTTATCTTCTTCGAACTTGGCACGCAGTTCAGCCAGCAACGCATTGGTCGGTGCGAGCAACATCGCATTCTGTCGCCCACGCGCCACGTAAAGCAATAAAACGCTACCATCGTTTGCCATGAGTCAACACTTCCGATTTGTTGCGGTGTCCCGTGCGGGAGTAGATTGTCAGGAGCCTGCTTGATTATAGCCGAGGTTCCCTTCTCGCGCAATGCTCATATCCAGTTGCCGAGACGCGATCGCCAGACAGCATAATTTGAAGCATGCCCCGAAAAGAACACAGGCCACCGGAAGTCCGGCAGCCTGTGCGCGATCTTGATTCCCGTATGCAGCGCACTTACGCGGAGAGCGCTTCCAACTCGTCGATCAGGTCGCCGATGACATCGAAGCCACCCTGCCAGAAGGCCGGGTCGGTCATGTCGACGCCTGCTTCCTGCAAGATCTGCTCCGGGTGCGCCGAGCCGCCGTATGCCAGTAGCTTGAGGTAGCCTGGCTTGAAGGCATCACCTTCTTGCTGGTAGCGCCGGTAGAGGGCCAGCACCAGCAATTGCCCGAAGCTATAGGCGTAGCAGTAGAACGGCGTGTTGTAGATGTGGGGAATGCTCACCCACTCGTACTGGAATTCCGGGCCGATCTCCACGCTGTCGCCAAATTGCTCGCGCAGGTTCTCCAGATACAGTTCATACAACTGCTCCGGCGATGCGTTGTCCAGAATCGCCGCGTGCGCCGCCTTCTCGAAGAGCACGAAGAATGCCTGGCGCATAACCGTCGCGTACATGTCGTCGACGGAGGCAGCCAGCAACTCGCGCCGTACCAGCGGTGAGCTTTCCTCGGCCAGCATGCGCTCGGTCAGCAGCATCTCGGCAAACACGGACGCCGTTTCGGCCAGCGGCAGCGAGGGATGCTGCGTCAGCATGGAGTGGTCGGCGGCCAGCAGGCTGTGCAGGGCGTGGCCCAGCTCGTGCGCCAGCGTGGCCACATCGCGCACCTTGCCCGTGTAGTTGAGCAGCACGTAGGGCGTCACCTCGGGGCGGACGGTGGCACAGAAGGCCCCGCCGCGCTTGCCCTTGCGCACTTCGCTGTCGATGTGATTCTCGTCAAAGACGCGGCGCGCCAGGCCGGCAACCTGCGGGTCGAAGCGCTGGAAGGTGTCCAGCACCAGGTCGGCAGCGTCGGCATAGCTCACTTTGCGGTCGGAGACAGCCAGCGGCGCGTAAATGTCGTAGCGGCGCAGCTTCTCGACGCCCAGCCACTGCGCTTTGAGGCGGAAGTAGCGCTGGAAGACCGGCGCGTTGCACCGCGCCACTTCGAGCAGCGCCTCGACGGCGGCGTCGGGCACATCGTTCGCAACGTTGCGCACCGTAATGGGCGAGGTATAGCCGCGCAACTCCACCTGCTCGTTATACCAGTCGCGCACGCGGTTGTTGTAGATCTGCGCCAGCACCTTGGCCTCGCCCTCGTAGACCCGGTAGAGTTCCTGATAGGCGGCGGCGCGCAACTCCGGGTTGGGCGAGTGGACGTAGCCCATGAGCGCGTCGCGGGTGAGCGTCTGTTCCTCGCCGTCGACGGTGAGCTTGAACTCGAGGCGATTGGTCAGCATGGCGTAGATCGTCATGAGCGCCGACATGCCATCGGCGTCCTTGAGGTTGATGATCTGCTCCGACTTTTCGTCGAGCGTGAACGGCCGCGTGCGGCGCAGGTCTTCGAGGAAGAAGCGGAAGTCGGGGTCGGTGTCGGCCGAAGGCAGGAGGCGATCGGCTGTCTCGTCCTCCAGCCCCTTCCACCACAGTTCGAAGAAGAGCAGCCGGTTCTGGATGCCGGTCAGCGCCTGCTGGACGCGGTTCTGGAAGGTCATCGCGGCCGTCGATTGCGTGTCGGCCGAAAACCAGAGATGGCCGTAGTAGGCCAGCGACCACGCCTTGCGGATGATCGATTCGTAACGGCCGACGGCCATGTGCACTTCATCGGGCGTCAGGCTGTCCGCTTCGAGACGGCTGCGCAGCCCCTCGAAGGTGCCCACTTCTTCCTCGATGTCGGCCAGTTGCGCCGACACGATCGCATCGGTAGGCTCGGCAAGCAACTCCGACAGATCCCAGCCGGAGAGTGTGTAGTTCGTAGCTGTTGTTGTCATTGAGAAGATTCCAGAGATTGGAGATTGGAGATTGAAGACTGGAGATTAGAGATTGGGAGATTGGGAAGTCCAAGGAATCCCCCGAATCTCCAGTCTCTAATCTCCAATCTCCTAATCTCCAATCTCAATTCGCCATGCGGCGCAGCACCGTTTGCAGGATGCCGCCGTTCTTGTAGTAGTTGACCTCGACCGGCGTGTCGATGCGGCTGATGGCCTTGAACTCGGTCACGGCGCCGCTGTCGGAGGTGGCACGCACGGTGTATTCCTGGCCCGGGTGCATGTCGTCGCTGAGACCGACGATATCGATGGTCTCGAAGCCGCTCAGACCCAGGCTCTTGACGCTCTCGCCCGCCTTGAACTGGAGCGGCAGGATGCCCATGCCGACCAGGTTGCTGCGGTGGATGCGCTCGAAGCTCTCGGCGATGACGGCGCGCACGCCCTGCAACTGCACGCCCTTGGCCGCCCAGTCGCGGCTGGAGCCGGTGCCGTACTCCTTGCCGGCCAGCACCACCAACGGCGTGCCGTCGGCGATGTACTTCGCGGCGGCGTCCCAGATCGGCATCTTTTCCATGGCGGGGATGTAGACCGTATCGCCACCCTCTTCGCCGTCAAGCATCTGGTTCTTGATGCGGATGTTGGCAAAGGTGCCGCGCATCATGATCTCGTGGTTGCCGCGGCGCGAGCCGTAGCTGTTCC
>ERZ795053.2818-NODE-2818-length-20462-cov-10.551771_pt1 | contig 20462 bp, 18 predicted proteins | sample MGYA00375137_ERZ795053 | MGnify/ENA primary metagenome ERZ795053 (study PRJEB30182, sample SAMN05720284) | activated sludge metagenome | isolation source: Anaerobic digester | place: Hong Kong | collected 2014-12-17 ...
GCTTCGCGGCGCAGGCGGTGCAAAAAGTCCACCGATTTGAGGTCGCGTTCCAGGATGTGGCGGATGTAGCCGTGCATGATCGTTTCCAGTTCGTGGTGTAACGGCCGTTTCAACTGCAAAGAGTGCACGGTTTCCCACGGGCGGGTTTGCAGATAGCGCAAGACTTTGACGGCAACGGCCGTAATCGGCCGGGCGTGGCGGTCCGCAGCGTGGCAGTTAGGGCACAGCAGGCCGCCCAACTCATCGCTAAAAAACTGGTCCTGCTCCTGAATCGGTTCGTCGCAAGAGAGGCAGGTGAACAACTGCGGCTGGAAGCCGGCCTGACCCAGCAGGCGCAGCTCAAAATAGCGGGTCACCAGGCGCAAATCGTCGGCTGCGGCCAGCCGCGCCAGGGTATCGGACAGCAAATTGTACAGGCTGAGATGCTGGCCTTCCTCTACCGTCAAGCGGTCCAGCAGCTCCACGACGTAGGCGGCATAGGTGGTGCGCACCAGGTCGTCGCGCAGCGCGGCATACGATTCCACCATTTCCGCCTGGGTGATGACGTCCAGGTCGTGGCCTTTGGCCAGCAGAAATTGGGTGCGCATAAACAATTCGACGTGGCCGGTTTTGCGGCTCTGCGGTTTGCGCGCTCCTTTGGCAATGGCTTTCAGCTTGCCATAGTCGCGCGTGTAGAGCGTCAGCAGCCGGTCGGCTTCGCCAAAGTCGGTGCGTCTGAGGACAATCGCCTCGGTGCGGAAGGTGCGTTCTCGGGCCATAGGAGAGACTGGAGACTGGAGATTGGAGATTGGAGGTGGCTCGTTGCTCTCCAGTCTCCAATCTCCAGTCTCTATCAAGTCAGGTGCTCCGGGCCGAAATGGTCGGGGAGCAGGGTGTAGAGGGTGGTTTCACGGCCGTTGCCCTTATCGTCCACCAGCCACACCGGCACGTCGCCGGCAAATTCGGCCAGCACCTGGCGGCAGGCGCCGCAGGGCGAGCCGGCGTTTTCGGTGCAGACGGCCACGGCCGTAATGCGCCCGATCCCTTCGGAGACCATTTTGTAGACGGCGTTGCGCTCGGCGCAAATGGTCAGCCCGTAGGAGGCGTTTTCCACGTTGACGCCGGTATAGAGACGGCCGTCTTCGGTCAGAATCGCTGCGCCCACCCGGTAATGGGAGTAAGGCGCATAGGCGTTCTGCCGCGCTTCACAGGCCGATTGGATCAATTTGTCGCGTAGTTCAGGAGAAATCATGGGAGAATTGGGTTAATTTTTAATGGCTGAATGGTTGAATGGTTGAATGGTTAATGGATGAAGTCTTACAGCTAACAGCTAATAGCTTACCGCTTACCGCTAATAACTGTATTATCGGCGATCGTCTCGTTTTCCACAACAGCCTGTTCAATGCGGCAGTTGCGACCGACGCGGGCGTGGCGCAGGATGGCGTTGGGGCCGATCACGCAGTCTTCGCCAACGGCCGTGCTTCCTTGCAGGTAGGTGTTGGGCCAGATGACGGTATCTTGCCCAATCGTCACGTCAGGATCGATGTAGGAGACGTCGGGATCGATCAGGGTGACGCCGTTGTCCAGCCAATAGCGGTTGGCGCGGCGGCGAAAGGCTTTTTCCACCAGCACCAGTTCGGCGCGTGTGCCCGCGCCTAAACATTCGTCCGGATCGTCGGTGGTTACGGCTTCCACCAACCGTCCCTGTTCAATCGCCAGGCCGACCATGTCGGTGAGGTAATATTCGTGGCCGCTGCGCGCCTGGCGCAGCGGCAGGTTGTGGATGTTGGCCCACAGCCAGTCGGCGGCAAAGCAGTAGACCCCGGCGTTGAGTTCGCGGATGGCCAGCAAAACGGCCGTGTTGGCCCTTTGCCGCGCCTCGGCCACTTCGACGATTTCCAGGACACGGCCGTGTGTGTCGCGCACCACGCGGCCAAAAGATGACGTGGGGTCGCCCATGATGGACAACATCACCACGGCCGCGCCGGTTTGCGCCTGCGTCTGCGCCAGATAGGTCAGCGTTTGCGCCCGCAGCAGGGGCATGTCGCCGTAGGCCACGGCCACCTGGTCGGTTTGGCCTTTGAGCAGCGGCTCGGCCATCATTGCGGCGTGGCCGGTGCCCAACTGCTCCGCCTGCGTTACGTAATCCGCCCGTTCGCCCACCAACCCTTGTACGCCTGCCTTGCCCGGACCCACCACCAGCACCGGCGGACGGCTGGCCACTGCTTCGGCCGCTTCAAAAACGTGCAGCACCATCGGCTTGCCGCCCACTTCGTGCAAAATCTTTTGCGTTTTAGAATTCATCCGGGTTCCTTGCCCGGCGGCCAGTAAAACAACCGCTAATTCAGTCATAAGTCCTTCCTATCAACCCTCCACCGTGAAGGAAAACCCGCAGATTTTGTAGTGATCAAGAGTTGGTTGAAGTCATTCTGAGCGGAGCCTGCGGAGCGAAGAATCCCTCTTTCTCGACGGTAGGGAATTCTTCCTCGAAGACTCGTCAGAATGACAGTGATTCAATCTATTCTTGACCCCAACAAAAATCCGCAGATTTCGATCCGTGTTCATCTGCGTAAAGCCGTGTCCTATTTTCGAAGGAGTTTGCCGGTCGCCTGCCGGCCGGTTTCTGATTACACCAGGGCTTCTTTGTGAACGTGCGGCTCGGAAAACGGGGTCATGGCCGCGGCCATCACCCGAGCGAGTTCCAGCCGCTTGACCCATTCTCGCGGATCGGCGTCTAAAGCGGCCAGCCAGGCGTCCGGGCCGCCGGCCTGGGCCACTTCCGACAGCACCTGGGCGATTGTCTCGTATTCCAGCCCGTCGGTGGCGACGTAATCCTGGGTCCAGGCGGGCTGCTGCTGCGCCAGCAGCAAAGGCCAGGAAACGTCAGTGCTGATCTCGTCGTCGGTGCTGTGGGCGAGGATAAACTCGGCGGCGCGGCGCGACAGGCCGCGGGCGGCGGCGAGCATGTCCCAACTACGGCCGCTGAGACGGCCGTACAGCTCATTGACAATGGCTTCGGTGTCCTGCTGGCTGCGCGGGTGGGTGGCAAAGGCGCGGGGCGTGCGACCAAAGACGGTGAAGTCGGCGGCGGACAGATGGGCGGTAACGGCCGTTAATTCCGCTTCATAATTCTCGGCCCAGTGCAGCAGCCGATCCCCGTCGCAGTACATCACCGTGGGTTGGCCCAATGAAAGCGCCAGTTCCAGGGCTTTGCGCCGCCCTTTGCCAATGTGCGGCGGGGCATGGCCATCCCCGCCCGGCTCCTGGTAAACCAGGACGCCCTGCCCGGCCAGAAAATCCAGCGTGGGGCGATGGGCGGCGGCGCTGCCGCGCACGGCAATGCCGGCAAACAGATGGGTTAGTTGGGGCAGCAGGCGCTGCCACTGTGGCAATAAACGGCCGTGCGGGTCATGGTAGATAAGTGCCAGGGCGGTTGGAGTCATCGGATTTGAGGCGGCAGCCGGTTTGGCTCACTCATCCATGTCCTTAAAAATGTCGCGCAGCCCCTGTTCCCAGACGTCATCCAGCGGCACAAACGAGAGTTCGTCAAAATCGGCGCTGAGTTTATCCAGGTATTCGCGGATGTTTAACTGGGGCAGTTCTTCGATGAGTTCTTCGATCTTGGCGTCGATAGCCGTCACCATTTCGCCGCTGTTTTTCTCTAGCTCTTTCAGATCGATGCCCAGGTTCAGCAGGTGGTTGAGCCGCTGCATCACGTTCAGCCAGGCCGTATAGTCGCGTTCGACCTGAATGCCGCGCGGCTGCATGGCTGACCCGGAGAAATCGTAGGCGGGCACAAAGGCATAAAAGGTGAAATAGGGGATGTTCTGGCGGCCGGCCATTTCCACCAGGTAAGAATCGATGCTGGAGCCGCCCTCGTAATTGGAGAAGGTAACGGCGTACTCCTCTAAAACGGATCGCATCTCCGGCAGGCTGTAGATGCACGAAACCTGCCGGTCTTTGTCGTAGGGCGTGGGGCCAAAGACGCCGGCGATGCCGGCTATTTGCTTAACGCCCAGCCCGGCGACGGCGTTAAACAGCGCCTGGCCGTAGCGCTCAACGTTCAGGTGGGGTTCGTCGCCCAGGAAAATGATCAGGCCCTGCTGGGCGTCGCCGCTGAAGTAAAATTCGTTCCGTTTCTGCTCCAGGTTGAGGACACGGCCGTCTTCAATTTCCACCACCGGCCGCAGCAGGTGATGCGTGCCCGGCATCTGGAACAGGTAAAAGCTTTCCGGCTTGATTTCGCCGATTTTGCGCGCGCCTGTTTTTTCGATCAGATAGGCGGGCAGTTCCGACGAGATGGAGCCGGCGTCGGCCCACTGCCGCCAGCCGGTGATCATGACCATGTTGGCGCTGGTGGGGATTTCTTGAAATTCGAGCAGTTGGTCGTCCATAGGTGTATCCTTATTGCCGTTGTGCTTAAAGATAACATGGGAACGCGGCTGTGCCAATGGTCTCATATTTCATTCAGGCGGCAGATAGCGTATACTTCCGGCTAATGAAGAGCGAAAAAACTGACCAGAGAACCGATTGGCCGGTGGAAGTGGTGCGCAGCGCCCGACGCCATAAGACTGTCAGCGCGGAGCTGCAAAATGGCGTGCTGATTGTGCGCGCGCCGGCGGCGCTGGATGACGCGGCCCTGGCGCCGATGATTGAGAAGTTTCGCCGCCAGCTGGCGCGCCAGGTGCGGCGCAGCCCGCAGAGTGACGCGGCGTTGGCGGCGCGGGCGCAGCAGTTGAATATTTTGTATTTCAACGGCCGTCTCCGCTGGCAGTCCATTCGCTACGTCAGCAACCAGCAAAAGCGCTTTGGCAGCTGCACGCCGGCCACCGGCACGATTCGCCTGAGCGACCGGCTGGCGACGATGCCCGGCTGGGTGCGCGACTATGTGATCGTTCATGAACTGGCCCACCTGGAAGAAGCCAATCACGGCCGTCGCTTCTGGCAGCTCGTTAATCGTTATCCCTTGACCGAGCGGGCCAGAGGCTACCTGATGGCCATTGGCCTGGAGGAGTTGAGCGAAGCCTAATGGCCGATTTGACGCAGATCATGCGCTGGCTGACGGTGGCGGCCTATGGCGGAACGGCCGTGTTGTGTGTTCTGGCGGCGCAGCGACAACGGCCGACTGCGCCGCGCGCCGGCCAGTTTTGGTGGCTGCTGGCGGCGGCGATGCTGCTGTTGGGCGTCAACAAACAGGGCGACCTGGTAGGCCGTCTGACAGGCGAAGGGCGGCTGTTGGCCTGGACCGGCAACTGGTACCAAAATCGCGCCGGGCTGCAAATCGCCCTGGCGGTCATCATCGTCGCGGTGGCGGGCGGCTTGCTGGTCTGGCTGCTGCGCCGGTTACGGCCGTTGTCCAAGCGGCAGCTTGTGGCGGTGGTGGGCGTGGTTTACCTTGTGGGTTTTGTGCTGGTGCGCGCCCTCTCCTTACATGCTATCGACGCCTTTTTGTACCGGCCGGTACTGGGCGTTTACCCCAACTGGCTGCTGGAATTGGGCGGTATTGCCCTGGTGGCTGTGCCGGCGCTGGTTGAATGGCAACGGCCTTTTCTGCCCACCCCTGAGCCGTTCAGCCACAATGCGCCCTAACCGTCAGCTCCAGCCAACCCCGCGCGGCCACGGATGAAAATTCGCCGATGGCGCAGATTTTCCTTAGCGTCTCGGTGTCTTTGCGTGATTTTTCAGGAGAAAACAGATTGTGAATTGGTTATTGGCTATCTTGCGTTTGCGTTGTTCCCACTGCCGGAAGGGGCCAGTTTACAAAAGCTGGGGGCGCATGAACGAGACTTGCCCCCACTGCGGCATCCACTTTGAGCGCGAGCAGGGTTACTGGATGATGTCCGTATTTATCGGCTACGTGATGTATTTTGTCATCCTGGGGCCGTTAAGTCTGGTTCTTTACCTGCAGCAAACGCCGTTCATCACATTGATGTTCCTGGATGGGGTGCTGATTTTTCTGTTAGCTCTGCCAATATTTATTTATGCGCGGGTCATCTGGTTGTACATTGATGAGCTGCTGGACCCGCGTACAGAGGAACCGGCTAATCCCCCGGATTTTCTAACGCCAGCCGCCGATAACCCCGATTCCAATAAATAAGCGGCGCTGTGCCCGCGCGAGGTGTGGCGCTGGTCTGCACCAACCCCAGATAAATGGTGTGCGTGCCGGCGTTGTAGCGGGCGTGGATGGTGCAGTCTAGCCAGGCCAGGGCATCCCGCAGAACCGGCGCGCCGGTAACGGCCGTTTCCCAGTCCCCTGCCGCAAATCGGTCTTCATCTTTCACCCAGGCAAAGCGGTTCGAAAGCTCCATCTTCTCTTGCGGCAGAATGTTGACGGCAAATGCCGCCCCCTCCACGTTCAGCAGGTCGCAGCCCATGCCGCGATGATCAACGGCAATCATTACCAGCGGCGGCTCCGGTGAGATAGAGGAAAAGGCAGAAACTGTCAGGCCATGCGGATAAGCATAACCTGGCGCTTTGATCGTGACGATGGTGACGCCGGATGGGAAATGGCGCAGCGCATCGCGGAATTGTTCGGAAGTAATGGTCATGGATTAACTGTTCCTTGCTTGTTGGCTGAATGGTTCATCTCTTAAGCGGCTTCATTTTAGCGGCAAACCGAGCGTGGTGCGAACGGCCGTGGCCACGTCGGTCAGGTCGTGGATGTTCGCGGCCAGGGCCGCATGGTTTGCGCCTGCCAGAATGGTCGGCACCGGGTTGCGGGTGTGGCTGCGGCTGGCCTTGTCTTCGATGTTGCCGTGGTCGCTGGTGACGATGAGCAGCCCGTTGGCCATATCCCAGGCCTCCAACAGGCTGCCCAAAACGGCGTCGATGGTTTCCAGATGGCTGACCGCCTCGGCCAGCGTGCCCCGGTGGCCGCGTAAATCGCTAAGCCAATGTTCAAAAAAGCTGAAATCGTAGGTCTGTGCGATGGCCGCGATTCGTGCCCCGGCTTCCGCCGGGCTGAGCACAGGCATGTCCGGGTAGCCCAGGTGGTCGCGCCAGCCCTGCGCCGTGAAATCTGGACTGACGGCCCGGCCGCGACGCAAATCGTCTTCTGTCAGCAGGGGCAGCCCGGCGCTGGTGGCCGCCAGCGGCACGCTGGACAGCAGGCGCTGCCCGCTGTCGATGGCCGCAAAATAGCCGGGTGGATAGGGGGTGATGAGCCCGGCCCGCCCGCCCGTAGCGATGACTTCCTGAAACAGGCTGCCCGCGCGGATGACGTCGGCAACGGCCGTGTTGGGTTTAGGTCCGTAATGCTCGCCGACCAGCCGGGGGACGTTGCGCCCGGTGAGGATGGCCGCCTGGCCGGTGGCGCTTTGCGGCCGTCCGGGCAGGCCCAGGTTGGCGTCGGTGGGAACCAGACTGGCCTGGTCGGTGATGATGGCCGGCCGCCCGGCCAGATACCATTCTGGGCCAAAGAGGGCGGTGAGATGGGGAAGAACGGCCGTGACAAACGGGTTCCGCTGCGGATCAGCCTCGCCCAGCCCCACGCCATCCAAAAAAAAGATAAGAACGTGCTTGCCGTCGGCTTGCTTCATCGTCTGGCCCCGCCGAATGTAAAAATTAGAGAAACTTTGGTATTCACACAAAAATCTATACACTAACTGTCGATCAGCCGCCTATCCGCTGAGGACTAAATATCATGGATGAGAATGTCATCGTCATCAACGACAACTTGAGCATACCACTCGCTGAGCTGCAATTCCGCTTTTCTACCAGCAGCGGGCCGGGCGGCCAACACGCCAACCGTTCTGCTACCCGCGTCACACTGCTGTTCGACGTCGCCCAATCCCCCAGCCTGGACGAACCAACCCGCGAACGCCTGTTCACAAATCTGGCCGCTCAATTAGACAAAGACGGCGTCTTACAAATCCACGTTCAAGTCACCCGCAGCCAATACCAAAACCGCGAAATCGCCATCATGCGCTGGCAGCAGCTCCTGGCCGCCGCGCTGAAACCCCGCAAACGCCGCCGCAAAACCAAACCCAACCGTGCTGCCATCGAAAAACGCCTGGCCGAAAAAAAGCAGCGCGGCCAGATCAAAAAAGAACGCAGCCAGCAGTGGGACTAAGCAATTGTCGCTGGTCTTCCACTGCTACGGGCTGACCCGCCACGCGTCGCTCACAAAACCACGCCCGTCGGATCGTTGCCCGAATCGAGCATCGCCTGCCGCACGTTTACCCGGCTGAGCAAAACCAACCCAACCACAAAAAAGAAAATGAGCGACACAATGGCAATTCGCTGCGAACCGGTAATTTGCACGGCCACCGCAAATGCCAGCGGCCCAATCCAGGACGTGCCCCGCTCGCTGATCTCGTAAAAACCAAAATATTCCGCTTCATGATCGGCCGGGATCATCTGCGAGAAAAGCGAACGGCTTAACGCCTGCGACCCACCCAGGACCAGCGCCAACACAAACCCCAGCACAAACAACTGTAGTTCGGTATACAACAAGGCAAAAGCATAAATCACCAGCGCCGACCAGATCACCAGGCTGATCATAATTGCTCGCTTGGCCCCAAACCGTTTGGCCAGATAACCAAAAGCCAGAGCGCCGCCAAAAGCCACAAACTGGATCATCAGCACCAGAATGAGCAGGCTTTGTGTTTCGACGCCCAACTCATCGGCGGCAAAGGCGGTGGAGACGACGATCACTGTCTGAATGCCGTCGTTGTAAATCAGATAGGCAATCAGGTAGCGAAAGGTCATGGGATATTGCCGCCACATTTCTAGCAGGGTATTCCAGATTCGCTCCACGCCATGCCTGAACAGATTGGTACCCGGCGGCAGCTGCCGCGCCGGGTCCCGTTGAATCAGGCGTTTGTGGGGAAACAAATAGGTGAAGACCAGCCACCAGACGCCGGCGCTGGCCAGGCTGATGCGCACGGCCAGCCCAGTGTCGGTCATCACCGTCAACAAGCCCAGGTTCAGCAGCAGCAGCAGCCCGCCGCCCAGATAGCCTATGGCCCAGCCACGCGAACTGACTTCGTCCCGCTTATCCGGCGAGGCAATATCGGGCAGGAAGGCATTATAGGAAACAACGGTCGCGCCAAAGGACAAATTCGCCAGAATGAACAAGAGGCTGCCTACGACCACAGCGCCGTTTGTGCCTAAAATCGGCATATCCGCCCGAATGAAAAATAGAAACACAGTCGCCACCGCGCCGATGTAGGCAAAGGTCAGCATCAACCGTTTCTTCAGGTTGGTGTAGTCGGCGATGGTACCCAGGAAAGGCAGAAACAAGACCTGGAGCAAAACGGACATGGAACTGGCAAAAGGGAAAATGGCGGCCGGCTCAATTCTGACGCCAAAAACAGACAATGGTGCGGTGCTAGAGGCGGCCAGAGCTAAAATGTATGGGCCAAGCAAGGCAGTGACGACGGTGGTCGAAAAGGCGGAATTGGCCCAATCGTACATCATCCAGCCCCGAATCTCGCGGCGGTCGTTGACAATGTTCACATTTTCCTCCTGAAATGTTGACTTGGGCCGGGCCGACTTGTAAGCCTGGAGGATGTTGGTTTGTTGGTTTGTTAGTTTGTTGGTGGAATTTTCTAGCCAACCAACCAGCCAACTAACAAACCAGCTAACTTATAAACCCTCTTACTGCTCAAATGCTTCAGGCGTGTAAAGCTGGGGCCGGCAAGGGTTGTAATCGTCGCCGATAACGACACGATAATCATATTCGTAATTGGCGTCTACGGCGAGTTCAATATCGCTTCGATTCATGTCGAAAATCCAGCTGATCAGCCAATCGTAGGATTCTTTGAAGTTGGGTTTGTAGTAGCTGAGGTGGGTTTGAGTATCTGGCTGGGGAGCCGGTTCACCAATGATGGGGAAAAAGCCATACCAGGCCAGATTGTCGGCGGCTAAAGCGGCCATGTCGGGGTTGTCGGTGGCGTTGATGATTTCCACGTAGATGGGCTGGCGCGCGGCGCGATTGAGATCCGGGGGCCGGAAGAGGCGCGCCAGGGTGTCGTGCATCATGCCGCGGCCTTCCCAGATGGGCAACTGCACGGCCGCGCCGCCGGGTGTTACCCAGGACTGAGTTTTGCCGGCCAGGTAGAGGTTTTGGATGCCGTTTTCGTGGACGGCCGGAGCGATGGTCGCTAATTGCAGCAAACGCCCGAGGTCCAGGTCTGTTTCTACGGTATCTTTGTAGGTGTTCCAGAGTGTGGGCAGTTCGGATATGAGGTTGAGTTCCAGTCCCTGGTTGAACATGGCGCGCAAAAGCTGCTGCTGCCGACGGCCGCGCCCCCAATCGGATAGGGGATCCATCAGGCGGGAACGAGCATACCATAGGGCCAGGTCGCCGTCCATGTGGTGAAGGCCGGGCGGCAGGGTGAAAACTTCCCAATTATCCTCGTTTTGGGGATCGAGTTCGGGAGATTTGAGCCGCCAGTCGGTGCGTTCGCAGCTGACGGCCAGGTCGACGCCGCCCATGGCGTCGACGATGTCCTGGAAGCCCTGAAAATCGACTTCGGCGTAGTAGTGGATGGGGATGCCGAAGTTATAAAGGATGGCTTGTTTGAGTAGTCCGACGCCGCCGCCGGGATAGTCGATGGTGTCGCCGCGGGCCAGGGCGGTGTTGAGCCGGTTCATGGTGAAGCCAGGAATGTAGACGTAGAGGTCGCGGGGCAGGGAAAGCATGGAGGCGGTGGGACCGTCGGGGTTGATGGTGACGATGAGCATGGTGTCGGTGCGACCGCTGCCTTCGTCGCCAATGGGGTCGTCGGAGCCGAGAAGCAGGATGTTGGTCGTGCCCTGGCGGACTTCGAAGGTGGGTACGGCCGTCGGGATGGGCGTGCCGGGTGTGGGTTCACCTTCGCGCAGAAAGCCGACGGCTACTGTGGCGTCCAGGGTGGGGTCAAGCTGGGGCCGACTGGTGGGCGAAGCGGTAGGCGGCGGGGTGGCGGTGGCGGTGTTGGTGGGGGTAACGGCCGTAATCGTCGGGCCTTCTTCCAGCGGCAGCGCGGTATCGGTAGGCGATGGTGTGTCGGTGTTGGTGGGCGCGGGGGAGGCGGTGGGGGTGGCGGACGGCCGTTTCACTACGGCCAGGGAGGCTGATGTGGGCGTGGGTTCAGGCGAACGGCCGTTGGCGCAAGCCGCCAGCACACTCGCTAACAAGAAAACGGCTACCAGAGCAGGCAGCCAATAGAGGGTTCGTAATCGTTTCACGGTAGCAAATTCTGTCAGTTAGATTTTTTCGCCAAATAAAAACTCAAAGCGATTGAAGATGTAGAAACCAAAGAGGAAGATGATAACGGCCGTTGCCAACGTTCGCAAGAGATAACTGGGATCCATGCTAACCGGGCCGTCACTGCCCATCGTGCCCCAAAGAACTGTGCGGTAGCCGTCGACAATGGAAGCCATCGGATTCAGCCAGCGCATCACCACCGCCGGATTGAAGGTGATGCCCAGGATCGTCGTCGACGTTCCCAGCGTTTCAAATGGATAAAAGACCGGCGTCAGAAAAAACCAGGCCAACAGCCCCACGTTCAAAATCTGGATGATGTCCCGGTAAAAAACCTGTACCGTCCCCAAAATCAGGATAATGCCCTGCATAAAAATCATCTGGATCAGCAAAATGACCGGCACCCACAGCGCGTGAATGGTCAGACCCAGCCCAAAAGCATAAAGCAGGACCACCATCACCAAAAACGCCAGCACAAAATTCACCAGATTCGACAACAGCACCGAGGTGGGCAGCATAATGCGCGGGAAATAAACCTTCCGCAGCAGCGGAGCGTTGTCGGTGATGCAAACCGTGCCGCCAATCAAGGTATTGCTGAGAAATTGCCAGGGGATCAGCCCAACCAAAATGAATATCGGGAAAACGCGGATAGAATTGTTGGGAATGAGCTTGGTAAACAGCAAGGTGTAAACCACCATCATTAACAGCGGATTAAGAAGGCTCCAGAATATCCCCAGCACCGAATTTTTGTAGCGGACTTTGATCTCGCGGGTGACCAGGTTTTTAAGCAAGAAACGATAACGCACGGCCTCCAACAGCCGGGAACGCCAGTTTTCCCAGTCGGCCGTGTCGAATAATTCCATTTCTTGTTGGGCCGTATCAAATTTAGATGCCATATACTTGAATCACTTTACCAACCGTCCGTTTGTCGGCATTATAGCGCAGATGGTTTGATTGGCGAATGAGGGGACGACTGGAGACTTCATGCGCGGCCTAAACCACCGCCATGAATAAAAATCTGCAGATTTCGTCGATGGCGCAGTATTTTTCTCTACGCCTCAGCGTCTCTGTGTTAAATTATGCTCGAAGGAGACGACACCAACTGTCGTTGACCACCATGAATGAAAACCCAACCACCGGGAGGTTCAGTGCGTAACAGAGGCCATTTCTGAAGCCTCCCGGAGGTTTATTTACAGAGGAGACGACACCAACTGTCGTTGACCACCATGAATGAAAACCCAACCACCGGGAGGTTCAGTGCGTAACAGAGGCCATTTCTGAAGCCTCCCGGAGGTTTATTTATAAAGGAGGATCTGATATGAGCAGCCCCGGACTAAATTTTTATGAGCAGGTGTATGCCGTGGTGCGGCGGGTGCCGCGGGGTAAGGTGACGAGTTACGGCCGTATCGCCAACATGCTCGGCCATCCCAACGCCGCCCGCGCCGTGGGCTACGCGCTCAATGCCCTCAAAGACAAACCCGATGATCCCGCCTTTGCGCCAGTGCCCTGGCAGCGCGTCGTTAACAGCCAGGGACGCATTAGCATTGTCAACCGGGAGCACGGCGCCAACGTGCAGGCCGAAATCCTGCGATCTGAAGGCGTCGTCGTCGGCGAAGACTTGCGCATTGACCTGAAGACCTACCTATGGGAAGGGTTGAATCTGGCGGAGATTGAAGAGGTGCGGGGGTGACCATGTGACCAGGTGTCTAGGTGATCTATCACCCCTACACTCGCTCACCCCTTCACCTTGTCACCGAAAGCCGCAGGGCCTTGATAATCTTCCGGTCGGTGACGGCGAAGGCGTAGCGGTCCAGGTCGGCCAGGGTGACCCAGGCGTGGTCGGCGACGCCGATATGCTGGGGCTGGCCGCCGACGTAGGCGGCGTGAAAGCCATGGAGGGTGATGCGGAAATGGGTGTAGGCGTGCTTGATGCTTATCAGATGGTCGCCTACCTGGATTTGTAGGGCCAGCTCCTCTTGAATTTCACGTTCCAGGGCGACGGGCAGCGATTCGCCGTCTTCTTGTTTGCCGCCGGGGAATTCCCACAGACCGCCCAACAGGCCGTCTAACGGCCGTTGCGCAATCAAAAATCGCGCCTCTTTGCCCATACCATTTTGCCAGATAATCCCGGCTACCACGTCGAAGTGGGGCGTGCGGCGGCGCGGCGGTTTAGTCGGCCGCTCTAACTGCGTGCCCCGCTGCCGCGCCAGACAGTCTGCGGCCAGCGGGCAAAGCAGGCACAGTGGTTTCTGTGGCAGGCACACCGTCTGGCCCAGCTCCATGAGCGCCTGGTTGTAGTCGCCGGGGCGCTCGGCTGGCACAAAATCGGCCGCGAGTCGCCAGAGATGGTTTTTAACGGCCGTCTGCGTCACGTCGTCGGGCAGATCGATCAGGCGGCTGAGGACGCGGATGACGTTGCCATCCAGCACCGGGACCGGCTCGCCGTAGGCGATAGAGGCGACGGCCCCGGCGGTGTAACGACCAATGCCGGGCAGCGTTTGCAGTTGGGCGGCGGTGGGCGGGAAACGGCCGTGCCAATCAGCCACAACTGTTTGCGCGGCCGCGTGCATATGGCGCGCCCGGCTGTAATAACCCAGCCCTTCCCACAGCTTCAGCACGTCGTCCAGCGGCGCAGCAGCCAGGTCTTGGATGGTGGGAAAACGCGCCAGCCAGCGCCCATAGTAGGGAATCACCGTGGCGATTTGCGTCTGCTGCAGCATGATTTCGGCCACCCAGATGCGGTACGGGTCGCGCGTGCCGCGCCAGGGCCAATCCGCGTGGCCGGCGTCCCACCAGTCGAGGAGCGGTTGGGCGATGGATAAAGGGCGGGGGGCGGTAGAATGTGTCATAGAGGTGTTTGCTGGTCGCCGGGAGCTGAAGCCCTCGGCTAGGCGCGGACGTACTGCACCACCGGATGGCGCTGACCGGCGATTTCGTCGAGGTTGGCGGCGATGAGTTCGCCGCGCTGGTAGAGGTATTCCACATGCGCGCCGGTTTCTTCCAGCGCCAGCAAGACGTGGTAGCTTTCCACTTTGCCAAACAATTCGCGGCTGATTGCGGCGATGGATTTGGGGGTGTGGCAAATGTCCAGCACTTTTTGCAGGCGTTCGTCGTGGGATTGGCGGATGGCCTGGATACGGCCGTATACATCCTCAATCGGGTCCTGATGCCCGCCCAGGCCCAGCCGAATGCCCGGCAACTGCTCGATTTTTTTGAGCGAGGCCAGGTAGTGGCCCAGGCCCATGTTATGGGTGATGGATTCTGGCGCCTGGTGGGGGGTGATGCGCGCCAGGACGTGGTCGGCCGTCAGCAGCACGTCGTCCACTTGCAAACAGACCTGGCCGGGGCAGTGGCCGGGCACGTGGTAGACGCGGATGCCGCCCACGGTGGGCGTTTCCTCGTCGAGCAGAAACTGCACGGCCGTGGAGCGGTAGAAGTTTTTGCCAAAGTGGTAGGCGGCCATCAAACTTTCGCGATGTTTGTCGGCCACGCCGGCGCGTTCCAGAAAAATGTCCAGGCGGCTGGCGGCAAAGACGACGCGTTCTTCAAAATTAGACAACACGCGCCGGTCCAGGATGTGGATGCCCACGGGGGCCTGAGTGAACTGGCGCACAAAGGGCAGCCCGCCGTAGTGGTCGATGTGGCCGTGGGTGATGAGAATGGTGGACACGGCCGTCAAGCTGATGGTTTTGTCGTATTGCTCGGCAACGGCCGTTACGCCCGCCAGCAAGTCGTCGTTGGCTTTGTCATAGCCGGAGCCGCAGTCCACCAGGATTAACTGGTCGCCGTCGTTGATCAGGTAGATGTTGTTGATCAGGCCGGGAAATGAGCGCACCGGAAAGGTATAGATCACCCGCCCGCCGCCGGTTTTGAATGCTTGGATCGAGTTCATGGGTGGATTATAGAATCGCTGGAAGTCAATCGCCAATGCTTGGCTGACAGCCGCTAAAAGGTAGAGACAGTGCCTTCTTTACCGTTCAGCGTCCAGGTTCCCTCCACTAGAAAGCCGACGGCCTCGTCACGTTCGCCATCCATCATTATCTTCAGGCGGCGGTTGCCGCAAACGGCCGCCAGGTCGATGACGCGCAGGTAATTAGACAGGTCGGCGTCGGTGGGGGAGAGGTCGGCCAGGCTGTTGGGGGATTGGCGGAAGAACTCCCATTCGAAACGGCCGTGTCCATCACCCAAATGCAGCGGCAGCGAAAAAATCCCTGCTTCCACCAAATCCTGCAAAAAATGCGTGCCATAAGACAATTCCGGCATTTGCCCATCTTGCGGCACGCCTATTTCGATGAGCACCAGCGTGTTGTGGATGTCCGCATAGGTGACGCGCACGCCCAAATCCAGGTTGGCGCTGCCCCAGCGCCCTGGCCCCATCAAAATAAAACGCTCATTGGCCAGGATCTGGTTCAGGCGGCCAATCGCCCGGCCCAATTCCAGTTTGGTCGTCTGCTCACGGATGTCGTGGTACTGCTCCGGATCGACAAAGATCACATAGCGAATGCCTTCGGCCTGGCCGTCGGGGATGAGCTTGTGGGCGGTAAACAAGATGTCCTCCCGGGGAATGTCTGGCGGAATGCGCACCGCGCCATGTTCCAACCGCTGGCTCAGCGGCCGGCACTGCAAGATGCTGAGTTTGTAGTTGGCGTTGGGATAACCCGGCTCGATATTCACGGCGAACTCGATGTCGACAGGTGTGCCATACACTTTTTCGAGCCGGTTTAGCACGTGGATCATCAGGTCGATAAATTTCTGGTCTTTGGTTAAATTATTGAAGGTGAGGACCAGTTTGTTTTTGTTTTCCACCGAGGCCGAGGAGAGGATCGCCTGGAAGTAGTCGCCTTCATCCAGGGAAGCCACCATGCGCAGGTGGGGATAATTTTCGTCTAGCACGTCGCGCACGGGCACGCTTTTAAATTGATTGTCCACCAGGTCGACCACGTCGATATACCATTGGGAATGCTGGCGGATGGCGGCGGCGGTGGTTTCGGGCCGCAGCTGGGGGTGGCTGAGGCCGATCATGCGGGGATAGTCTTTGTCGACGCGGTCGACGGCGCGTGTGCCCAACCCCCACACCAGCCGCAGAAAGCCGTCTTTGCGGCGGATGCGCGGATTCCAGCGGTAGGGATTCTGGCTGAAGCCGACGCCGGCGAGGGTGGGGAAGTAGTAACGGCCGTAAACCTCCCCTTCCACCCGCTGCAGCAGCACACCCATACGCTCATCATAGTCGATCATGCCGTGCTGGCCCCGATACAACAGCGCATCCGGGTTCAGCGTGCAGGCAAATACCCGTTTGATGGCTTCCTCCAGCGCATCCAGGTTCTCCTCCGGCGTGCCCTGGTTCGGGCAAAAATAGCTGTCATACTTTCCGGCAAAAGCCGTGCCAAAATTATCTTCCAGCAAACTCGAAGAGCGCACAATGACCGGGCTGTTGTCCATCTCCAGCAGCAGCTCTTCCAGGCCCTCCATCGCTTCTTCCGGCAGCACAGCCTTCAGGTGCGCCTCCATGATTTCGGGATATTCCATCTGGGTTTCTTCCAGCGAGCGGTATTTCTGGTTCATAAAATCGGCCAGATTGTTGATCAGGTAAAAGTCATAAATGACCTCTGTGCCGATGAAGTAGGATTCCGGCATGGTAATCTGGTCGCCGATGTAAGGCCCCCATTCCGGATTGTCCTGCTTGAGGATTTTGTACGCCAGCATGATGCCCGCAGCTTTGCCGCCGATCTTGCCGCTGCCAATCCGCCGCCGATAAATGTCGCGTAAATCGGCGATGGTAAAAACCTTTTTGGCTACGCCGATGTAGGGTAGCTGGTCGCTGATCATGCGTTTGATCAGCACCACTTTGATCTCGCGCAGGTGGTGTTCCACGCGTTCCCGGGAGGTTCCGGTCATGGTTTCGTAAATTTCTCCCTGGCGGAAGAGTAGTTCCCAGGGGGCAATTTCCGGGTTAAATGTCAGCTCGCTGGAAATAGTGGGGGCGGGTTGGTCGGCCAGAACTTCCTCGATGATCTGCGTCAGCAAGGAGCTGCCCAGGTTGTTGGCAAAGTAGGCATCGGTGTGAAAGTCGCGCACGCGGTCCTTGCGTTTTTGCCAGGTGATGGTTTCTTCCTGGAAGTAGGGATCAACAAGCCCTTCGCGGCGTTGGGAGTCGATGGCCAACTGGCGCACCTCGTTGTAGAACTCTTCTTTGTTGATAATGCCGCGCCGGAAGAGTTCCTGGCGCATGCGGCGCCGGATTTTGTCGCACAAGATGGGGTATTGCGCCAGCCGAATGTAAATGTCGATTGCTGGCGTTACGCTTCTTAATTCATCCATGTACTCCATATGCCACCTCGTTCAGCGGGAGATTGGGAAATTGAATCCAGGGCGTGTGGTGTTAGGGGTTGGCCAGTTTGTGGGCGTCTGGCCAACCGGCGCCCGTTCCGTTAAAAAATGGATATTGTCCCTTTGGCTTCGCTTTGTGACCAGTCGCCTTCGGTCAGGTACCCGATGGCTTTGTCGACGGAGCCGTCCATGATGATGTTTAGACGTTTGTTTTGGGTGACGGTTTGCAGGTCGATGACGTGCAGGTAGGGCGCCAGGTTGGCGTCGCCGGGGGACAGGTCGGCGAGGATGTTGGGGGCCTGGCGGAAGAAATCGAAATTGAAACGGCCGTGTCCGTCGCCATTCCCTATCTCCAGCCCCAATGAATGAATCCCTGATTCCACCAAATCCTGGAAAAAGTGAGTGCCATAAGAAAATTCCGTCCCCGCGCCGGCAGACGTTTCCGCCACTTCGATGAGCACACGCGTGTTGTAGATGTCGCCATAGGTCACGTGTACGCCCAGGTCCAGATTCACGCTGCCCCAGCGCCCCGGCCCAATCAAAATGAATTCTTGATCCTCCAGAATTTTGTTCAGGCGGCCAATGGCCCGCCCCAATTCCATTTTGGCTACCAGGTCAGACATGCGCCGGTACAACTGTGGATCGACGTAGATGATGTATTGAATGCCTTCCGCTTTGCCGTCGGGAACCAGCTTGAAGGCGGTAAACAGTGTATCTTCTTCCGGCACATCTTCGGGAAACTCAATGAGGCCGCCGGGCAATCGCCGGCTGAGAGGGCGGCACTGCAAAATATTCAGTTTGTAGTTAGGGTAGGGGTAATTGGGAATGATGTCGACGGTAAATTCTACGTCTACCGGGCGCTGGTATTTGTCTTCCAGGCGGCGCAGGGCGGTGCGCATCAGGCGCACAAATTTACGGTCGCGGACGAGGAAGCTAAAGGTGAGCACAAACCGGTCGGTGTCGCCGGCGGAGGCCGCCGACACCATCTCTTGCAGATAATCGCCCTGGTCCACAGAGGCGATGTAGCGCAAATCCGGGTAATCGGCGTCGAGAATTTGTTGGATGGGCAGGCTGGTGAAGGTGTTATCCTCCAGGTCGATCACGTCAATGTACCACTGCGAGTATTGCCGGATGGTTTGGGTGTCGGTTTCCGGGCGCAGCAGCGGGTGGCTGAGGGCGATCATGCGGGGATAATCGTTGGCGACGCGGGTGACGGCGCGTGTGCCCAGGCCCCACACCAGGCGCAAAAAGCCGTCTTCGCGGCGGATTTTGGGGTGCCAGCGGAAGGGGTTTTCGCTGAAGCCGACGCCGGCGAGGGTGGGGAAGAAGTAACGGCCGTTTTGCTGCCCCTTCACCGGCTGAATCAAAACCGCCATCCGCTCGTCATAATCAATCATCCCATTCTTGCGCCGGTACAGGATGGCATCAGGATTCAGCGTGCTGGCATACACCCGGCGAATGGCATTCAGCAAATGCTCCAGGTTCTCTTCCGGTGTGCCCTGGTTCGGGCAAAAGATCGTCTCGTATTTGCCGGCAAACGAAAAGCCAAAACTGTCTTCCAGCAGACTCGACGAACGCACCACAATCGGCCGGCTGCCCAAATGCGACAATACCTCCCGCAGTTGGTCCACTACGTTCTCGGGGAATTCCCCCTCCATGTGCGCCGCCACAATCTTGGGATACATATCCCGGATCTCATCCAACGGCCGATACTTCTGATTCATAAAATGGTCCAGCCGGTTCATCAGCCGAAAATCATAAATCACTTCCGTCCCGATGAAATAAGAATCAGGAATATCCACCCACGGACTGATATCCGGGCCAAGTTCCGGATCTTGCTGCTGCAAAATCCGCCGCGCCAGCAGCATCCCGGCTGCTTTGCCGCCAATCTTGCCAGAGCCTATGCGGTTTCGGTAAATGTGGCGCAAATCGGCAATGGTAAATGCGTTTTTAGCCACGCCAATGAAGGGCAGTTGGTCGCTGATCAACCGTTTGATCAGCACAACCTTGATCTCTTGCAGATGGTGGTTGACTTTTTCCTGCTCCGGCTGGGGCATCGCTTCGTAGATTTCACCCTGGCGGAACAACAACTCCCAGGGGGCGATTTCGGGGTTAAAAGTTAATTCGATATGACGCGTGGGGGCCGGCTGGTCGTTGAGCGCCGCCTCAATCAACTGCGTCAGCAAGCCGCTGCCCAGGTTATCGGCAAAATAGGCGTCGGTTAAAAAGTCGCGCACCCGATCTTTGCGCCGCTGCCAGATGCCCGATTCTTCCTGACCGTAAGGGTCATGCAAACCTTCGCGGCGCTGCGATTCGATGGCGCGCGTGCGCACCAACTGCTCGAATTCTGTCTGGCTGATGATGCCCCGGCGGAATAGCTCCTGGCGCATCATCACCCGAATCTTGTCGCATAGAATGGGGTATTGTGCCAGTTTGATGTAGATGTCGATGGCCGGCGTGACGCTGCGTAAAGGTCTGGTGTTCATGTCGTTTTCTCCGTGCGCTGATTATAACAGGTTGTTGCCATGTTGCGGGATTCGCGATACTTTTAGCAGCAGAGGCGACGCGTCTTTCTAATTGATTGTTATGCTTGCCTGGCTTTGAGCTTGAACAAGGAGGATGAGATGACGACGATTTTTGCCAAAATTATCAGCGGTGAGCTGCCTTCGCAGATGTTGTATCAGGATGATCTGGTAACGGCATTTCGGGATATTAACCCCGTGGCGCCGACGCACATCTTAATTGTGAGCAATAAAATCATTCCCACGATCAATGATCTGACGGAAGATGACGAAAAGATTACCGGCCGGATGATGACTGTGGCCAAAAAATTAGCGGAGCAGGAGGGCATTGCGGAGAGCGGCTACCGTCTGATCATTAACTGCAACGCCCACGGCGGCCAGGAAGTGTTTCATCTGCACATGCATCTGGTGGGGGGACGGCCGTTAGGCCCCATGCTCTACCG
>ERZ795053.2821-NODE-2821-length-20450-cov-8.844913_pt1 | contig 20450 bp, 17 predicted proteins | sample MGYA00375137_ERZ795053 | MGnify/ENA primary metagenome ERZ795053 (study PRJEB30182, sample SAMN05720284) | activated sludge metagenome | isolation source: Anaerobic digester | place: Hong Kong | collected 2014-12-17 ...
ACTGCCGATCTCGCCATCACCCTCGTCCTTGCCACCCTCCGGCGCGCAGGGGAAGGCGAGCGCGAGGTGCGGGGCGGGCGCTGGACCGGGTGGCGCCCGACCCATCTGCTCGGGCGTCGGGTCAGCGGCGCCACCCTCGGCATCGTCGGCCTCGGTCGGATCGGCCTCGCCACCGCGGCGCGCGCCCACCACGGGTTCGGGATGCGCGTCCTCGGCACCAGCCGGACGCGCCCGGACGCCGAGGCCCTCGCGTCGAACGGCGTCACCTGGTGCGAGAGTCTCGCGGAGTTGCTGCCGCAGGTGGATGTTCTCTCGCTCCACGTGCCGGGCGGGCCCGGAACCAAGGGGATGATCGGCGCGCGGGAGATCGCGCTGATGCGTCCCGGGAGCGTGCTCATCAACACGGCGCGCGGGGGCGTGGTCGACACCGAGGCGATGATCGCCGCCCTCATGTCGGGGCACCTCTTCGGGGTCGGGCTGGACGTCTACCCCGGGGAGCCCGCCGTCGATCGTCGCCTGCTCGGGATCGAGCGCGCGGTGCTGCTCCCGCACCTCGGCTCGGCGACACGCGAGGCACGGGTGGCGATGGGCATGCGCGCGATCGACAACATCGAGGCGTTCTTCCGGGGCGAGGTGCCGCCGGATCGGGTGGCGTAGCGGCCTACGCCTCCTCCCGCACCCGCCGTTCCTTCCTCGCCATCTTCACGTGGAGCTGGCCGCACGCCGCGTCGATGTCGAGCCCCCGTGAGCGTCGCACCACCGCCTCGACGCCGACCTCGCGCAGTGCGGCGGCGAAGGCGCGGATGTCGGCCGGACGCGTCGGCCGCAGCGTCGGGTCCCCGCCGGGATGCAGCGGCAGCAGGTTCACGTGGGCGCCGAGCCTGAGGGCGAGGCCGATCAGGCCGTCGAGATCCTTCTGCCGGTCGTTGCGCCCCGCGATCATCACGTACTCGAAGGTGATCCGCTTCTTGAACGCGCCCGCGGCCTCGATCACGTCCTTCAGGTGGTACTTCTTCTCGATCGGCATGATGCCGACGCGATCCTCGGCGTGCGGCGAATGGAGCGAGATGGCAAGGCGGAACTGCTCCGGGCGCGCCGCGAGCGCGAGCATCCCGGGCACGATGCCCACGGTCGAGATGGTGATGTGACGCGCCCCGATCCCGAACCCCTCGGGGGAGTTGAGGATCGTCAGCGCGATGTCCACGGCGGGCCAGTTCAGCAGCGGTTCGCCCATCCCCATGAAGACGATGTTCGTCGGCATGTCATCGGGATTGCGGAGCACGACCTCGCGGACCTGGCCGGCGATCTCCCACGGGTGGAGGTTGCGCCGGAAGCCCATCAGTCCGGTCGCGCAGAAGGTGCAGCCGAGCGCACACCCGGCCTGCGAGGAGATGCAGAGGGTGCGGCGGGTCGCGGTCGGGATCAGCACCGACTCGATTTTCTCGCCATCGGGGAGCTTCCAGAGGTACTTGCGGGTGCCATCGCTTGAGGTCTGGACCACCTCGGTCTCGAACCGGTGCAGCGGCAGCTCGGTGTCGAGGCGGTCCCGGAGCGCCTGCGGGAGCTCGGTGGCCTCCTGCCAGCTGCCGACGGGGGTCTTCCAGAGGCGGGGCTTGAGCTGCTCCGCCCGGTAGCGCGGCAGTCCGGCCTGCCGGACCCATTCGTCGATGGTCGCGGCAGCGTGGAGGGGGGGGAGATCGAGCAGGGAGCGGGGCGTCGTCATCCCCGAATACTACTCGCGAGGCCCCCGGGCGCCCGGGGCAGGAGCCCCGAATTCCGGCTCCAATCGCGTTGGTCGGCTCCCGCCCCGCGGTTAGCTTTGCTCCCGATGCAGTCTCCCGGCGCACCGCGCCCTTCTCCGGCCCCAGGCTCGATGGCTCAGACGGCACTTCGGACCCATCGCGGTGGCTCGCTCACCGCGTCGCACATCGGCACCCCCGTGCGTCTCGGCGGCTGGATCCACCGCCGGCGCGACCTTGGCGGGATCGTCTTCCTCGACCTCCGCGACCGCGACGGGCTCGTGCAGCTCTCCTGTGACCCGGCCTGGACCCCGGCCGAGGTCCTTGCGCGTGCGGCCGGCCTCGGTGCGGAGACGGTGGTGCTGGTCGAGGGGACGGTGGAGCGGCGGCAGGAGCCCGGCCGCGACCCGGCGATGACGAGCCGCGAGGTCGAGGTCCGGGTGACCGCCCTCCAGGTCGTCGGCCCGGCTGCGACGCCGGCGATCCCGGTCGCACGACGCGAGGGAGAGGAGCCGGCGGCGGAGGATCTCCGCCTCACGCACCGGATCCTCGACCTCCGGCGTCCCGAGCTCCAGGCCAACTTCATCCTGCGCCACCGGCTGCTGCAGCGGGCGCGTCGCGTGCTCTCCGATCTCGGGTTTCTCGAGATCGAGACGCCGATCCTCACCAAGCCCACCCCCGAGGGCGCCCGCGACTACCTCGTGCCGAGCCGGGTGCATCCCGGCGAGTGCTATGCGCTGCCGCAGTCGCCACAGATCTACAAGCAGCTCCTCATGGTCGCGGGCTTCGATCGCTACTTCCAGCTCGCCCGCTGTTTCCGCGACGAGGACCTGCGCGCCGATCGCCAGCCGGAGTTCACCCAGATCGACCTGGAGGCGTCGTTCGTCGCCGCGGACGACGTGATGGCCGTCGTCGAGCAGGTGCTGGTCGCGCTCTGGGCCGAGGCCGGCGAATCGGTCGAGGGCGCCTTTCCGCGACTGCGCTGGCGCGAGGCGATGGAGCGCTACGGCATCGACAAGCCCGACCTGCGGTTCGGTCTCGAGATCCAGGATCTGTCCGCGATCGTTGGTGGCGAGGCGGCGCCCTTCCTGCGCGACGCGCTCGCGTCGGGCGGTCGACTCCGCGCGATCCTCGCGCCGGGCCTGGCCGTCCTGTCACGCCGCGAACTCGACGACCTCGGCGAACGCGCGAAGGCCGCCGGGGCGGGGGGCCTCCTCTGGGCTCGGCGCACCGATGCCGGGTGGGAGGGGCAGGGGGTGAAGGCGATCGGGGTGGCCGGGCTCGACACGGTGTCCGCCGAGCCCGGGTCGTTGCTGGTCGCGGTGGTGGGCCCCGACACGGTGACCCACGCCGCGATGCACGCGGTCCGGTCAGCCCTCGGGGCACGGCCCGAGGTGCCGCGCCTCCGGCGCCACGCCTTCGCCTGGGTGGTCGACTTCCCGCTCTTCGAGCAGGAGCCCGAAACAGGTGCGTGGATCTTCACCCACCACCCGTTCACGGCGCCGCATCCGGACGACCGCGACCGACTGGCCAGCGACCCGGGGTCGTGTCGTGCCCAGCACTACGACGCGGTCTACAACGGCAACGAGCTGGGGAGCGGCTCGATTCGGATCACCGACCCCGCGCTGCAGGCGGAAGTGTTCGGCTTCCTCGGGATCGGGCCGGAGGAACAGCGGACCCGGTTCGGGTTCCTCCTTGATGCACTCGCCACCGGCGCACCGCCCCATGGCGGCTTCGCGCTCGGGTTCGACCGGATCGCGATGCTGCTCGCGGGGGCGAGCTCGTTGCGCGACGTGATCGCGTTTCCGAAGACGACCCAGGCGCGCGCCCTCCTAGAGGGCGCGCCGGTGCCCGTCTCGGCCGCCGAGCTGGCCGCCCTCCACCTCACCACCCGGTCCGAGGGAGGTCCCGATGTCCGATGAGGCCCGCCACCGGCTCTCGGCGGAGGGCGCCGACCCGCTGACACTGGCCGGCGTGAACGATGCGAACTTCACCGAGCTGCAGCGCGCGCTCGGTGTCCGCGTCTCGCAGCGTGGCGATGCGATCACGGTGGCCGGGGAGGTGGAGCAGCTCCAGCGTGCGGTCCCGGTGCTGCAGGGGATGATCGACCTCGCCCGGGCCGGGGAGACCCTCGCGCCCGAGGACGTGTACCGCTACGCGACGGAGGGATTCACCCCCACCGAGCTTGGCACGCCGGGCGACCTCGGCAAGATTGTGCTCCCCGGGATGCGTCGCGCGATCCAGCCCAAGACTCCCGGGCAGGCCGAGTACCTGGCGAAGATCGCCGAGCACGACGTCGTGGTCGGCATCGGACCTGCCGGGACCGGGAAGACCTACCTCGCCGTCGCGAAGGCGGTCGAGGCGCTGGCCCGCAAGCGGGTCAAGCGGATCATCCTCGCACGGCCGGCGGTCGAGGCGGGCGAGTCGCTCGGGTTCCTCCCCGGGGACCTCCAGCAGAAGGTCGATCCCTACCTGCGGCCCCTCTACGACGCGCTCGAGGACATGATGCCGCACGAGCGCGTCGCCAAGGCGCTCGAAATGCGCGTGATCGAGATCGCCCCGCTCGCGTACATGCGCGGGCGCACGCTGAGCGACGCGTTCATCATCCTCGACGAGGCCCAGAACGCGACCGGCGCCCAGATGAAGATGTTCCTCACCCGCCTCGGCGTGAACAGCAAGGTGGTGGTGACCGGCGACAAGACCCAGATCGACCTGCCGCGTCGCGAGGAATCCGGGCTGGTGCAGATCGAGCGCATCCTCACCGGGATCGAGGGGATCGCGTTCCACCTCCTCAGCGATGCCGACGTGGTGCGCCATCGCCTGGTGAAGGACATCATCCGGGCGTACGCGGAAGACCAGGCCGGGTGAACACGGGGGGCAGCGTCGTGTCGGTGTCGGGCACCGGCGGGCTCCCGCCATGGCAGGTGCGACGGATCGTGCGCGCGGTCCTCGCGCGGGAGGGCGAGGCGGTTGATCTCTCGATCACCTTCCTCGGCCTCGCGGCGATGCGACGGCTCAACCATCGCTTCAAGGGCCACGACCGCCCCACCGACGTGCTCGCCTTCGCGTTGCCCCAGCCCGACGGCTCGCGGACGGGCGATGTGTACGTCTGCCCGGGGGTCGCCGTGCGCGAGGCGAGGGCGCGGGGCATCACCCGACGAGAGGAACTGGTCCGGTTGATCGTGCACGGGGTGCTGCACGTCGCGGGGCACGATCATCCCGAGGGGACCGGCCGGGAGGACTCCCCGATGTGGCGGCGCCAGGAGGCGCTCGTGGCGGAGCTGGCCTGAGATGATCGAGCTGCTCCAGCGCTACCTCCCCGAACTCGCCGGCGTGGCGATGCTCTGGGCCGGGTTTGTGGCCCTCGCGGGGGAGGAGGTGGCCGACCTGCGCGCCGCGGTGCTCCAGCCGCCGACGCGCGGCGCGCTCCCGCCGGAGCGCGTCCTGCACGTCCTCCACGTCGCCTCGCTCACCTTCGCGGCGGTACTCGCCGGCACCGGCACCGGATGGTGGGCGTTCCCGCCCGCCGCGGCCCTGATGCGGGTGGTGCTGGTGACGCTCCTGGTCTGGGCGGTCGGCGATCTCGCCCCCCGATTGCTCGCGACGCTCGCCCCCGAACTCGTGCATCACGCCCGCCGGGTCGTGCTGGGCAGCGCCCCGCTGTTCACACCGCTGCTCTGGATGGCGCGCCGCCTCGACGAGGGGACCGGGTCGGAGGGGACGCCCGCCACGGAGGCCCGCACCGAGGCGACCCACGAGATGGCGCTCGGCGTGTTTTCGTTGAAGGAGATGTCGGTGGCCGAGGTGATGACGCCGCGGATCGACATCGTCGGTGTCGACGTTGCGGCGTCGGAGGCCGAGGTCGTGCACACGCTGCGGCACAGTGAACACGCCCGCCTGCTTGTCACCGACGGGCATGCCGACCAGGTCGTCGGCGTCATCTATGCGAAGGACGTCCTCACCCGCCTGGCCGACGAGGCGGCGGATCGTGGGGCGTGGCAGGACCTCATCCGACCGGCGGCCTTCGTCCCCGAGGGGAAGACGCTGGAGCGGCAGTTGCGTGACTTCCAGCGCGGACCCGGCCATATCGTCGTGGTCGTGGACGAGTACGGCGGGACGGCGGGGATCGTGACGCTGGAGGACATCCTCGAGCAGATCGTCGGCGAGATCCAGGACGAGTACGACGTGGACGAGGCGGTGCCGGTCCTCCGTCACGCGGATGGTCACCTCACCGTCCAGGGCGGCGTCCCGCTCGCCGACCTCGAGGCCGAGCTCGAGCACGAGTTCGCGCGCGAGGACATCGCGACCGTGGGCGGCCTCGCCCTCGCGGAACTCGGCCACGTCCCGCGTGCGGGCGAGCGGTTCGTGCTCGACGGCTGGCGGTTCACCGTCGAGCTGGTGATCCGCCGCCGTGTCCGTCGGGTCTCGGTGTGGCCGCCCGACGGGGATGTCCCGGACGAGGGGAGCGGCACGTGAAGTGGCTGATCCTCCTCCTCGGGCTGGCTCTCGCGGGGCTCGGCAGCGCCGGCACGGCCGCGCTCATCACCACCGCCCGTCGCCGGCTCGCGGACGCGGTCTCCCGCCGGCTGCGGGGGGCCATCGAGACGTTCGAGTGGTTCGCCGAGACCGATCGTCTGGTCGTCACGGCGATGGCCCTTGTCTCGCTCGGCGTGGTCCTGATCGGCGTTGCGATCCCGGGCCTCTTCGACACCCTCACCCTCCCGCAACTCGGGCTCGCCCTGCTGGTGCTGGTCGTGCCCGCCACCCTCCTCGGTGGGTCGCTCCTGCCGCGCTGGCTCAGCGAGCCGCGCGCGGAGCGCGTCGTGGCGGTCGTCCGGCCGCTCCTGCGCGGCGCGCGATCCGTCCTCCGACTCGTGCTGCCGGGCGGGCGCCACGCGGTGAGCGCGGACGTGCAGGCCCTCGCGCGGGAGGGCACCGCCACCGGGCTCGGCAGCGGGGAGGAGATCGCGCTCGTTGGCGGCGTGATGACCTTCGCCGAGCGCCCCGTGCGGGAGGTGATGACGCCGCGCACCGATGTGGTGGCGGTCTCGGAGACGGCCAGCCACGCCGAGGTGCTCGCGACGTTCGCGGCGAGCGGCTACACCCGGCTGCCGTTGTTGCGCGGCAGCCTCGACGAGATCGTCGGCATGGTCCACGCGTTCGACCTGTTCAAGGTCTCCGCCGATGACCCGCTGCCGGTCCGGCCGGTCGCGCACGCCCCCGAGACGCGGGCGGCGGCGGACGTCCTCCTCGACATGCAGCGCGAGCGGCGCCACTTCGCGGTCGTCCTCGACGAGTTCGGCGGCACCGCCGGCATCGTGACCCTCGAGGACCTGCTGGAGGCACTCGTCGGTGAGATCTCCGACGAGGACGACGCGGAGGTGGTCGCGCCCGCGGCGCGGGCCGACCTGCTCGAGCTCGACGGGGCCGCGACGGTGACCGAGGTCGCCGAGCACTTCGGGGTCGCCCTGGCGGCGGACGAGGCCACCTCATTCGCGGGCCTCCTGATCGAGCGGCTGGGACGGATCCCCGTCTCGGGCGAGCGGTTCGAGATCGCCGGGCTTGATGTCGACATCCTGCGGGCCTCGCCGACCCACGTGGTGCGCTTCACCGTCCGCCGCGGTGCGCCCGACCGACTGCGACTCGACGGAGGCCCTCGGTGAGCGCCGACCTCGACGCCCGCCTGCAGGAGCTCGTGCAACTGGCGCGCGACGGGCGCACGACCGCCTTCATCGAGCGGGCCTGGGAGCTCGAGCCTGCCGACCTGGGCGACGTGCTCGCCGCGCTCGACGAGGACGAGCGGGTCGCCCTCGTCCGACTCCTCCCCGCGGAACTCTCGTCGCAGGCCCTGATCGAGATGCCCGAGGACGCCCACGCGGAGGAGACGCTCGCCGCGCTCGACCCCGGGATGGCGGCCGACATCGTCGAGGAACTCGAGGACGACGATGCCGCCGACATCCTCGGCGAGCTCGAGCCCGAGCAGCAGGAGCGAATCCTCGCCGAGGTCGAGGATCGTCGCGACGTCGATCGCCTGCTGCGCTACGACGAGGAGACCGCCGGTGGCTTGATGACGACCCGGCTGGTGACGGTGACCGACCTCGACACGGTCGCCCTCGCGCTCGAGGCGGTGCGGCGCCAGGCCGAGGACGTGGAGGATGTCACCGAGATCTTCGTCGTCGACACCTCGCGTCGGCTCGTCGGCGCGCTCTCCTTCAAGCAGCTCGTCGTGTCACCGACCGGGCGCCTCGTGCGGGACGTGATGGACGATGCCGACGTGCGCGTCGATCCCGACGTCGACCAGGAGGAGGTGGCGCGCATCATGGCGCGGTACAACGTCCCATCCGTCCCGGTCGTCGACGCGGGCGGCCGGCTCATCGGGCGGGTCACCTACGATGACGTGATCGATGTCGCCGAGGCCGAGGCCACCGAGGACCTGCTGCGCTTCGGTGGTGTCTCGCCCGACGAGGGGCTGGCCGCCGGCTGGGGCGAGGCGGTCCGCAGTCGGCTCCCCTGGCTCTACGTGAACCTGCTCACGGCATTCCTCGCGGCCGCCGTCGTCTTCTTCTTCAAGGGCTCGATCGAGCGGATCGCGGTGCTCGCCGTCTGGATGCCGATCATCGCCGGGATGGGTGGCAATGCCGGCACGCAGGCCCTCGCCGTCACCGTGCGACGCCTGTCGCTCGGGCAGGTGCCGTCCGCGCGGGTCGGGCAGGTGATCACCAAGGAACTGCTGGTCGGCGCCGTCAATGGTGCCGCGATCGGCATCGCCGTGGCGGGGGTCGCGGTGCTCCTCGGCGAGAGCTGGCGCCTCGGCATGGTGGTGTTCCTGGCGATGACCCTGAACCTGTTCGTCGCCGGCCTCGCGGGGTCGTTCGTGCCGGTCCTGCTCGAGCGGGCCGGCATCGATCCCGCCGTCGCCTCATCGATCTTCGTGACCACTTTCACCGACGTCTGCGGGTTCGGGCTGCTCCTCGGGCTCGCGACGGCGGTGCTGCTGTAGCGGCGCCCGGGCGGTCCGCTCGCGCATGCGCACGGTCGCGAACCCACGCCACCTCGAGGTGCTCTGCGAGCGCCTCCAGCGCGTGACCCACTCCTCGGCCCGCCAGTGGGGATCGATGAGTGCCCACCAGATGCTGTCGCACCTTGGCGACGGCGCCGAGGCGGTGCTCGGCCTCAGGCCGTTTCCGGCCTCAGCCCGGCCCCCTCGGCCGCTTCTGCGGTTCGTCGCACTCTGGCTGCCGCGGAAATGGCCCCACGGGGTGCGCGCGGGAGCCGACCCGGCCGCGAAGGAATTGCCTCCCGATCGATTCGAGGCCGACCGCGCCCGTGCGCTCGACACCGTGCGACGGATCGCCCTGGCGCCAGCCGACGGGCTGGCCCCGAGCCATCCGATGTTCGGCGCCATGCGCCGGGGCGATTGGCAGCGCTGGGCCTACCTGCACACCGACCATCACTTGCGGCAGTTCGGATGCTGAGGCCATGACGGTCGTCGTCCTTCCGACCGACTCCCCGGTCGCCCTTGCCGATGCGGTGGCCACGGCAGGCCACCACCTGCGGGCTGGCCAACTCGTGGCCTTCCCGACCGAGACGGTGTACGGCCTCGGCGCCCACGCGCTGGATTCCGCGGCGATCGCACGGCTCTACGCGGCGAAGGGGCGACCCCCGCACAACCCGGTGATCGTCCATGTCGCCGACGTGGCCGCCGCGCGGGAGCTTTCCAGGGACTGGCCCGAGGCCGCTGCCCGACTCGCCGAGGCACACTGGCCGGGTCCCCTGACGCTCGTCGTCCGCAAGCGCGCCGAGGTGCCGGCCGCGGTGACAGCCGGGCTCGACAGGGTGGCGATCCGGATCCCCGACCACCCCGTGGCGCTCGCCCTGCTCCGGGCCGCCGCCGTACCGGTCGCCGCCCCGAGCGCCAATCGATCCGGCGGTGTCTCCCCGACCACCGCGGCGCATGTCGTGGACTCCCTCGGCGACCGCGTGGACCTGATCCTCGATGGCGGACCCACGGCGGTGGGGATCGAATCGACCGTGGTCGACGTCACCACCGATCCCCCGACACTGCTGCGGCCCGGGATGCTGTCCAGCGAGGCGGTCGCAGCGACGCTGGGGGTGGTGCCGCGCGTTCCGGGCGCTGTTGGCGAGGAGGACGCGCGACCCTCGCCCGGCATGCTGGCGCGCCACTATGCCCCGGAGGCGCAGGTGCGGCTGGTGCGCAGTGGCGCGGCGGCCATGCGGGATGCCCTCCGCGAGGTCGCCGCCCCGGGCGTGCGGGTGGGCGCGGTGACCTGGTCCCTCGAGGTGCCCGGCGGTGCCGCGACGGGGCTGCGGTTGCCCGAGGACCCCGCCGGGTACGCGCGCGAGTTGTACGCCGCCCTGCATCGGCTCGATGGCGCGGCCGACATCCTGCTGGTCGAACTCCCTCCCGAGGGCGCCGCATGGGACGCGATCCACGATCGCCTCCACCGCGCGAGCACGCCGCCGGAGGGCGCATGAAGCTGGCATTCATCGGGTCACACGGGGTCGGCAAGACGACCCTTTGCTACGAGCTCGCGGCGCGGCTCAAGCGGCAGGACCGCACGGTCGAGCTGGTGATGGAAGTGGCCCGCCGCTGCCCGCTGCCGATCAACCGGGACACCACCCTCCCGGCGCAGGCGTGGATCCTCCACACCCAGGTCGCCGCCGAACTCGCCGCGAGTGCCGAGGCGGAGATCGTGATCTGCGATCGCGCCGTGCTCGACAACTACGCCTACCTCATCCACCAGGCCGGTCGGCAGCCGGCGTATGATGCACTGGTGTCGGCGTGGCTGGCGAGCTACGACGCCCTCATCAAGGTGCCGATCGTGGCCCCGCCGCAGTTCGACGGCCGGCGCGACATCAGCGTCGAGTTTCAGCACGCCATCGATGCCACGATCGACGACCTGTTGGTGGAGTTCGGGGCGACGGTCGCCGCGCTCGACCCCGCCCGCCGGGGGCGCTGGGTGGATGACACCCTGACGGCGCTCGGGCTCCCGCTCCACCCCCCGCAGACCGACCTCTTCGGGGCGGAACCGGGCCCCGCGGACCTGCCCTAAGTCCAAGTTCCGGTGTAACTTCCGACATGACCGATCGCGCGCTGCTCGACGACCTGCTCGCCGGAAAGATCCCGGCGCTCGCCCGGGCCGTGTCGATCGTCGAGAACGCCCGTCCGGGCTTCGAGGGGCTGCTCGCCGCCCTCCATCCCCGGCTGGGAGCCGCGCGTCGGATCGGCGTCACCGGCCCGCCAGGGGCGGGGAAGAGCACCCTGACGATGCAGCTCGTCAGCGCGTGGCGGCGCGCCGGCCTGCGCGTCGGCGTGGTCGCCGTCGATCCGACCTCCCCGTTCACCGGGGGCGCCCTCCTTGGCGACCGGATCCGCATGGAGCAGGTCGCCCTCGACCCGGGGGTCTTCATCCGTTCGATGGCGACGCGCGGTTCGCTCGGCGGGATCACGACCTCCACGCGCGAGGTGTGCGACCTCCTCGATGCGGCGGGATTCGATCGCGTCCTCGTGGAGACCGTCGGCGTCGGGCAGTCGGAGCTCGAGGTGCAGCGGATGACCGACACCACCGTCCTCGTGCTGGTCCCCGAGTCCGGCGACGGCATCCAGGCGCTCAAGTCCGGGGTGATGGAGGCGGCCGATGTCTTCGTGGTCAACAAGGCGGATCGGCAGGGCGCCCCGAAGCTGCGTCGCGAGATCGAGCTCGCGCTCGACCTCCGTGCCGGGCGCGTCGCCCGTGGCGGCGGCCACCATGGTGCGCTCGGCGGGGCGCGGCAGCGTCCCGACGCGCAGGCGACGCCCGAGGGGTGGCGGCCGCCCGTCCTGTTGACCACCGCCGCGAAGGCCGAGGGGATCGACGAGCTGCTCGCCGCGATCGACGCCCATTGGGACGCGCAGTCGGCGAACGGCCTGCTGGAGGCGCGCCGCCGCGCCCGTCTGGCTGATCGGATGCACGCGGTCGTGGGGCGGGCCGTCGACCGCTGGCTCTGGACCGACGGCCCCGCCCGCGAGCTGGTGGCCGCCCGGCTCGACGCCGCCGCGCGTGGTGCGACCAGTCCCTATGATGTCGCCGCGGAAGTGCTCGCGGCGGTGCGCGAAGGAGTGCAGGTATGACGACCCCGACCGATCGCGACGAGCTGCTCGAGCGCCTCCGCACGCGCGAGGCCGAAATCGCCGACCTGCGCACGCGGCTGGCGGCATGGGAGGCCGCCCAGGCCGGCCAGCCGGTCCGTCGCGACACCGACTTCACCTCGCTCAGCGGCCGCGAGCTGGCGCCGGTGTACACCGCGCTCGATGCGGCGGGACCGCTGGAGCTGCCGGGCGAGTACCCCTACACCCGCGGCATCCACCCGACGATGTACCGCGGGCGGCTCTGGACCATGCGGCAGTTCGCCGGGTTCGGCACCGCCGAGGACACCAACCGCCGCTACAAGTTCCTGCTGGAGCGGGGGCAGACCGGGCTGTCGGTCGCGTTCGATTTCCCGACGCTGATGGGATACGACGGCGACCATCCGCGCAGCGAGGGCGAGGTCGGGAAGTGCGGCGTGGCGATCTCCTCGCTCGCCGACATGGAGACCCTCTTCGACGGGATTCCGCTCGACCAGGTCTCGGTCTCGATGACGATCAACGGACCGGCGGCGATGCTGTTCTGCTTCTTCGTCGCCGCCGCCGAGAAGCAGGGCGTGCCGCTGGCGCGGCTGCAGGGGACGGTCCAGAACGACATCCTCAAGGAGTTCGTCGCGCAGCACGCCTGGATCTACCCGGTCGAGCCGTCGCTCAAGCTGATCGTCGACATGTTCGAGTGGTCGGCCGAGCACACGCCGAAGTGGAACTCGATCTCGATCTCGGGCTACCACATCCGCGAGGCCGGCGCCACCGCGGCCCAGGAACTCGCCTTCACGCTGCTCAACGGCTTCACCTACGTCGAGCGCGGGATCGCGCGTGGCCTCGACGTCGACGCGTTCGCGCCGCGGCTCTCGTTCTTCTGGGACGTGCACAGCGACTTCTTCGAGGAGATCGCCAAACTGCGCGCCGCGCGCCGGATCTGGGCCCGACACCTGCGGGAGCGCTACGGCGCGACCGACGACCGCTCGCTCAAGATGCGCTTCCACTGCCAGACGGCGGGCGTCTCGCTCACGGCCCAGCAGCCGCTGAACAACGTGGCGCGGGTCGCCTACCAGGCGATGGCCGCGGTCCTCGGCGGGACGCAGTCGCTGCACACCAACGCGCTCGACGAGACCCTCGCGCTCCCGACCGAGACGGCGGTGCGGGTCGCGCTCCGGACCCAGCAGATCCTGGCCCACGAGACCGGGGTCGCCAGTGTCGCCGACCCGCTCGGGGGCTCGTGGTACCTCGAGGCCCTGACCGACCGGCTCGAGGCCGAGGCCGAGGCGATCTTCGCGCAGGTCGCCGAGATGGGCGGCGTCGTGCCCGCGATCGAGGCGGGGTGGTTCCAGCGCGAGATCGCCCAGTCGGCCTCGCGGTTCCAGGTCGAGGTCGAGACCGGGAGCAAGACGGTGGTCGGGGTCAATGCGTTCGTCGAGGATCGCGAGGAGCCGATCGAGATCCTCAAGGTGGACGAGGCCGCCGAGCGGGCGCAGCGCGAGCGGATGGCTCGCCTGCGCGCCAGCCGCGACGCGGACCTCGTGGCGGAGCGGCTGGCGGCGCTGGGCGAGGCGGCGCGCGAGGATCGCAACGTGATCCCGGCGATGCTCGATTGTGCCCGCGCCTACTGCACGCTCCATGAGATCCGGCACGAGCTCGAGACGGTCTGGGGCGCGTACCGGGAACCCGTGTTCTTCTGACCTGCAAAGGACGACCCGATGGCCACCGCACGGACCAAGCCGAGCGATCGTGACCTGCTGACGATGCAGCCGGGGAAGCACCCGGTTGTCACCTGCTACCTGAAGATCGAGCCGCGCGACCGGGTGCGGCGCAAGTACCTCACGAAGGTCAAGAACCGCGTCAAGCAGCTCGAGTACGGCCTCCCGTCGCTGGGCTGGGACAAGCCGCAGCAGGAGGCCATCAAGGCCGACCTCAAGCGGATCCTCGACTTCCTCGGGGACACCACCAAGCTCCCCGCGTCGCCGGGCGTCGCGATCTTCGCCTCGAAGGGCCAGAAGCTCTTCGAGGTGCGGCCGCTGCCCAAGGTGCATCGCAGCCGGCTCGCGGTCGATCGCACCCCGCTCGTCCGCGAACTTGCCGCGACCGAGGAGGAGTTCGGGCGCCTGTTCACGGTGGTCCTCGATCGCGCCAGCGCGCTGATCTGGGAGGTCACCGCCTGGGACGCCACCGTGGTCCGCAAGGTGGCGAGCGAGGTCAGCCGCGGCAGCCGACCGGGCTCCCGCGAGGACTGGGCGGCCGAGCACACCTACCACAACCGGATCCAGAACGAGAAGCGGCGGCACCTCGAGGCCGTGGCCCGGGCGCTGTTCGAGGTCGATCGACGCGCGCCCGGCCACCAGATCGTCCTCGTCGGCAGCGGCAGCGAGGCCAGCGCGCTGGAACCGTTCCTGCACAACTACCTCGCCGATCGGTTGATCGGCGTGGCAAAGCTGGCGATGAAGGATGCCACGCCGGCCGCCGTCCACCAGCTCACCATGGACGTGCGCGAGGCGCACGCCCGCGCGTCCGAGTTCCGGCACGCGGAGGAACTCCAGGAGGGGCTCGGGACCGGCTGGGCCGTCCGGGGGATGCGCGACACGCTCGAGGCCCTCGGCAAGGGCCAGGTGCGGACGCTGCTCGTCGACGAGCAGGCCGCCCGTCCCGGCTTCCGCTCGATGGCCACCGGTCGGCTCGCGATCGGGGCGGTCGAGCTGCGGAGCGACGGCGACGTCGTGCCGACGCTCGATGTCGTCGATGATGCGATCGAGGAGGCCCTGCGCCAGCGCGTGGCGCTGGACGTGGTCCATGATGCCGACGCGGCCGCGGAGCTCGACGGGATGGCCGCCCTGCTGCGCTTCAAGTGACCGGAGACTGACACGATGATGGTTGCCGCCGATCCTGCACCGCTCTCCCGGCCGATCCGGGTGCTCGTCGCGAAGCCCGGCCTCGACGGCCACGACCGCGGCGCCAAGGTCGTCGCCGCCGCGCTGCGCGATGCCGGGATGGAGGTCATCTACACCGGGCTCCACCAGACACCCGAGATGATCGCCACCGCCGCGGTGCAGGAGGACGTCGATGTCGTGGGGCTCTCGATCCTCTCGGGGGCGCACATGACACTCTTCCCGCGGGTGCGGGCGCTGCTCGACGAGATGGGGCGCGCCGACATCCTCCTCACCGGCGGCGGCATCATCCCGGACGAGGACATGGCGGCGCTCGCGGCGCGGGGCATCGGGACGCTGTTCGGTCCCGGGACGCCGACCGGCGACCTGGTCGCCTACATCCAGGGGTGGGCGCGCACCTCGCTCAGGCCCTGAGCGGTGGGCGCCGAGACCCCTGAGACCGGTCGCCTCCGCGAGCTGACCGCCGAGTACCGCGTGCTGGCCGAGCGGCTGCGCGCGGGCGGCGGTCCGGCGCGCGTGCGGCGCATGCACGAGCGCGGCCAGCTCGCCCCGCGCGAGCGGGTCGCCGCGCTGCTCGATCCCGAGTCGCCCTGGTTCGAGATCGGCCTCCTCGTGGCGCACGATCAGTACGATGGCGATGCGCCCGCGGCGGGGGTGATCACCGGCGTCGGCGTCGTCGCGGGACGCGAGGTGGTGGTCGTCGCCAATGACGCCACCGTGAAGGCGGGCGCCTGGTGGCCGGAGACGATCACCAAGATCCTCCGGGCGCAGGAGGTCGCGATGCGCCAGCGGATCCCGATCGTCTATCTCGTCGACTCCGCCGGCGTGAACCTCCCCTACCAGGGCGGCGTCTTCCCCGGCCAGTACGGTGCCGCACGGATCTTCTACTACAACTCGCTCATGCGCCGCTACCTCCGCGTCCCGCAGGTCGCGGCGGTGATGGGGAGCTGCATCGCCGGCGGGGCGTACCTGCCGGCGCTCTCCGACGTGATCTTCATGGTCGAGGGCACCTCCTTCATGGGGCTCGGCGGCCCGAACCTCGTGAAGGGCGCCACCGGCCAGACCGTCGACGGCGAACTGCTGGGGGGCGCGCGCACCCACACCGAGACGAGCGGCGTGGCGCACTACCGCGCGGCCGACGACGCCGAGTGCCTCGCGCGCCTGCGCGAGTACATCGGCCGGCTGCCACACCCGCCGGCCCAGGCGGCCCGCGGGGAGGCACTCCCGCCCGCCCGCGACCCGATGGCGCTGTACGACCTGTTGCCCCACGACCATCGCCTCTCCTACGACATGCGCGACGTCTTCGCCACCCTGTTCGACGACGGCGCCTTCGACGAGTTCCAGCCCGACCGGGCCGGCGAGATGCTCTGTGGTCATGCCCGCATCGCGGGGTGGCCGGTGGCGGTGATCGCCAACCAGCGCGGCCTGATCAAGGGGCGACCCGGCGAGCGTCCGCGGTTCGGCGGGATCGTCTATGCCGAGAGCGCGGAGAAGGTCGCGTTCTTCATCGAGACCGCGAACCGCGAGGGGATCCCGATCCTGTTCGTGCAGGACGTGAGTGGATTCATGGTCGGTCCCGAGGCGGAGCACGAGGGGATCATCCGCGCCGGCGCGCACCTCGTCGAGGCGATGGCGACGACCCGGGTCCCCAAGCTGGTGCTGACGGTGAACCACGCCTCCGGCGCGGGCTACTACGCGATGGCCGGACAGGGATTCGATCCCGACTTCATCGTGTCGTGGCCCACCGGGCGCATGGCGGTCATGGAGGGCGAGAGCGCCGTCATGGCGGTGCACGGTCCGGCGCTGCAGAAGGCCAAGGCGGCGGGGACCGACCCCGAACCCGCGGTGGCCGCCGCGGTCGAGCAGATGCGGGCCGACTACGAGGCGCAGCTCGACGCGCGCCACGCCGCGGCGCGCGGGTTCGTCGACGCACTCGTCGCACCCGAGGACACGCGCGACACCCTCGCCTTCCTGTTGCGGGTGGTGTCCCGCAACCCCGGCTCCCACCTCGGCCCGTTCGTGCTCGACCAGACGAGCTGATGCGCCGGGCCGCCCGCTGGCTGCTGCCGTGCCTCGTCGGCTGCGGTGGGACCGTGGGTCCCGCGGCGGCGCCGCCCGCGCCGGTCCTTCACGCGGTCGCCGCCGCCCCGCGCGTGGCGGCCATCGCCCCCGATCGTCGCGACGCCGCGGTCGCGGCGTACCGGGCGGGGCTGATGCCGCTCCACGCCACCGGCGTGCTCGCCTTCCGGCAACTGCATCCCGGCCGCGACGGCCGCGGGGTGCTCATCGGGATCCTCGACAGCGGCATCGATCCCTCGGTGCCCGGGCTGCAGCGGACCCCCGAGGGGCGCCCGAAGATCGTCGACCTGCGCGACTTCAGCGGCGAGGGTCGGGTCCACCTCGAACGCGCGGTGTCGCGGGGGGACACGATCGTGGTGGGGCCGCACCGGGTGCGCGGCGCCTCGCGAGTCGTCGCGCTCTCGGCGGGGCAGGCATGGGCCGGACTGGTGGAGGAACCGCGCTTCGGCGATGACGCCAGCGCCGACTTCAACGGCGACGGGTCCGTCGACGATTCGCTCGTCGTCGTGGTCGCGCGATCGACCGGCGGCTGGTTCCTCCTCACCGACACCAACGGGGATGGCACCCTCGCCGATGAGCGCCCGATCCGTGACTTCCGCGTGAACCGCGAGTGGTTCGGCTGGTCCGGCGCGGCCGCTCCGCGCACCGCGATCGCGGTGAACCTCGACGACAGCCTCGGCGTGCCGCGCCTCGACCTGGTGATGGACACCGATGGTCACGGGACCCATGTGGCGGGCATCGCAGCCGGCCACGAACTGTATGGCGTGCCGGGATTCGACGGCGTGGCGCCCGGCGCGGAACTGCTGGGGCTCAAGATCGCGAACAACGCCGACGGCGGCATCACCACCAATGGCTCGATCGTGCGGGCCATCGCCTGGGCGATCGATTGCGCCGCGGCGCGCAACCAGCCGCTGGTGCTGAATCTCTCCTTCGGGGTCGGGAACCAGCACGAGGGGACGGCGCGCATCGACGCGCTGGTCGATTCGATCCTCGGCGCCAACCCCGGCGTGCTGATGACCGTCTCGACCAACAACGACGGACCCGGGCTCAGCACGCTCGGGTTCCCCGCGAGCGCGTCGCGGGTGCTCTCGGTCGGCGCGACGCTGCCACTGGTGTTCACCGGGTTGAGTCCGGACGCGCCCGAGCCCGATCCCGTCGCCGTGTTTTCCTCGCGGGGCGGGGAACGCGCCGGCCCGGACGTCGTGGCCCCCGGGACCGCGTGGTCCACCGTCCCCCGGTTCGACGCGGGCCACGAGGAGAAGAGCGGGACCTCGATGGCCGCGCCCCACGTGGCCGGGCTCGCCGCCCGGCTGCTGAGCGGTCCCTGGGACGACGCCGCACGCCCGACCGCACTGGCTCTCGCCCAGGCGCTGCAGGCCACCGCCCGCCCGATCCCCGACGCGTCGGTGCTCGACCAGGGGGCGGGCGTGCCGGATCTCTCCGCGGCCGCACGCTGGCTCGCCGTCCCACGCGACGTGCCGGACCTCGTCGCCGCCCCCGTGGACCAGCCGGAGCACGACGCCATCTGGTTCGACGGTGAGGTGCTGCCCGAGCGGATCATCCTCCGCCTCGCCAGGCGGGATGGCGGGCCCGATCTGGCCGTGCGGCTCCGCAGCACGGTGCCCTGGCTCGTCATCGAACGTGGCAGCGTCCAGACCGTCGATTCCGCGGCGGGGCTCACGGTGCCGCTGCGGATCGACCCCGCCTCGCACCTCACCCCCGGCGTCCGGATCGGCACGGTGCTGGTCGAGGCCGCGGCCGACGAGGGACTCGGGGTCCTGCTCCGGGTGCCCGTCACGATCCGGCGGCCGATGCCCCCTGGCCGCGCGGTGCGCACCGTGGTCGCGATGCAGTCGGGCCAGACCGGCCGCGAGACCTTCGACGCCGACAGTGCGCGGGGGCTGCGCGTGCAGGTCGAGACGCTCTCGCGCGACGGACTCGCCCTCATCGCGCTGCACGAACCGGGTGGGGCGCCGAGTCGCGGGATGCCCGCGACGACGGCGGGATACGCCGACGACGCGGGAATCCTCGAGCTCGACGCCCGGGATGTGATCCGTGGCCGATACGAGGTCGCCGTCGTGGCACCACCCACCAGCGGGGTGGCGGCGCGCATCGTCGTCGAGCAGGCACCACTCCGCCTTGCCGGGGTCCTGCGCGGCGATTCCCTCGGCATCATCGCGACCCCGATCGGGAGCACGCCGGTGGACGCCGAGCTGCGGGCCGAGCTCGTCGGGGGATGGTGGCGTGGCCTCATCTCCGGGAGCTCCGCTCATCCGACGGTGCTCGCCCTCCCGGTTCCGGCGTGGGCCGCCGAGGTGACACTCGACCTGGCGATGGATCCTGCGGAATGGGCCCGAATCACCGATCTCGGCGTGACGCTCCGCGATCGCGACGGCCGGTTGCTCCAGGCCTCCCCGCTGACCTTCGCGTTCGGGCGGGTGCGCTTCACCCCGCCGGCGACGGTCCGCGGCGACACGGTGTACGTTGCGCTGTCCCCGGCGGCTGCCGCGGCGGACGCCGAGGTGACATGGCACCTCGAGGTCGAGGCCCGGTACCGGTTGGCGTCGCCCGCCGACGTGGCGGGGGACCGGCACGTCACGGTCACGTTGACGCCGGGCACCCCGCGCGCGGTGGAGATCGGGACCGTGCGTTGGCCGGTGGCGCCCGGCACGGGGGTCCAGCCGCTGGTGCGGATCCGGGCCCGGGTCGTCGCGGGGGCCGAATGGACGCATGAACTCGCCCTCGAGGCGGAAAGGGATGAGGTGCAATGAAGGCCGACCGGACGGTGCGGATCGCGAGCGGGCAGGGATTCTGGGGCGATTGGCTCGAGGCGCCCGTGCGCCAGGTGCAGGGGGGCGAGATCGACTACCTCGTGCTCGACTACCTCGCCGAGGTCACGATGTCGATCCTGCAGAAGCAGCGCAGCCGCGATCCCGCCATGGGCTACGCGCGCGACTTCGTGACCATGATCGAGCGCATCCTGCCCGACATCGCCGATCGCGGCGTGCGGGTGATCTCGAATGCCGGTGGCGTGAACCCGCGCGCCTGTGCCGAGGCCGTGCGGCGCGCCGCCGACGCCGCCGGCGTCGGCGATCGGGTGCGGATCGCCCTCGTGGTCGGCGACGACCTGCTGCCGCGACTCGACGAGTTGCTCGCCGGTGGTGAGCCGTTCACGAACATGGACACCGGACGCCCGCTCAGCGACGCGCGCGAGCACGTCCGCGCCGCGAACGCCTACCTCGGCATGCGGCCGGTGGTCGAGGCCCTCGAGGCGGGGGCCAACATCGTGATCACCGGACGGGTCACCGACACCGGGCTCACCCTCGGCCCGCTGGTCCACGAGTTCGGCTGGTCGCACGACGACTGGGATCGCATCGCCGCGGGCACCGTGGCGGGCCACATCCTCGAGTGCGGCGCCCAGTCGAGCGGCGGCAACCTGCTGCGCGACTGGCGCAAGGTGAAGCGGCTGGAGGACGTCGGCTTCCCGATCGTCGAGGCCACCGCCGACGGTGCGTTCACCGTCACCAAGCATCCCGGGACCGGCGGCGTCGTGAACGTCGCAGATCGGAAGAGCGTCGTGTAGGGAAAGAGTGTGTTCGGTTGTGTAGA